>Ga0364866_10371_pt2 | contig 28105 bp, 24 predicted proteins | sample ExccelAu500001D3_3_FD_206913 | JGI IMG/M metagenome (GOLD analysis project Ga0364866, IMG submission 206913) | Enriched cells from Trout Bog Lake Hypolimnion, Wisconsin, USA - BchlTB.Aug13.5000.01.D3 | ecosystem: Environmental > Aquatic > Freshwater > Lake > Hypolimnion/Profundal zone | place... | reverse complement strand
GAGGCTGCGGACTGGCAGACGGCTTCTTGCGGGCTCTCGCCCGCGGCCCTTGTGCGAGCTGGCGCACGCGCTCCGAGGAGGGGTGTGTTATGATCGGATTACTTCTTTCAGCGCGCTAGCCGTCCAATGTATTACCTTTCCAAGCCTGCCCGATCTGTTTGCTTGTTTGCGGCCTCGCTTGGGTTTTTGGCGTGCAGCCTCATTGGATTTCCGGCTCGACAGGACGCTCTAAAAACGGCAAAGCCGACCAAGGATCAGCTTCGGTTCTTCGAAACGAAGATTAGGCCTGTGTTGGCGAGCAACTGCTATTCGTGCCACGGACCGAAATCGCACCTGGCGAAGCTGCGAGTCGATTCCATGGCATCGATTCTCAAGGGCGGAGAGTCGGGCCCTGCAGTCGTTCCCGGCGACCCGAATAAGAGCTTGCTAGTCATCGCGATACGCCAAACGACGCTGCTCAAAATGCCCCAAGGTGGCAAGTTAACCCCGGCCGAAGTGGCAGACGTTGAAGACTGGGTTCAGATGGGGGCGCCATGGCCGGAAGAGGCGGCGGACAAGCCAGTGGCGCAAGAGAAGTTCTGGTCGCTCCAGCCGGTTAAAAAGCCTTCGATCCCAAAGGTCAAGAGCCTGAGTTGGGTCAAGAGCCCGCTGGACGCATTCGTCCTGGCGAGACTCGAAGCCAAGAAGCTCAGCCCGTCCGAGCCTGCCGACCGATGGACGTTGCTTAGGCGAGTAACCTACGATCTGACAGGCCTGCCGCCGACCAGCGCTGAGATGGAGGCGTTTCTTGCTGACAAATCGCCGAACGCCTACGAGAAGGTCGTCGATCGTCTGCTTTCTTCGCCTCGGTACGGCGAGCGATGGGCAAGACATTGGCTCGATGTCGCCAGATATGCCGATACCAAGGGATACGTCTTCGAAGAAGATCGGAACTATCCAAACGGATACACGTATCGCGAGTGGGTCATCAATGCTTTCAATCGGGACCTGCCATACGATCGGTTTATCGAGCAGCAACTCGCAGCGGACCGACTGCCGGAAGTACAAATCGGTGACGACAAGACGCCGCTTGCCGCGCTTGGATTTTTAACCCTCGGGCGGAGGTTCCTCAACAGCCAACCGGATATCATCGACGACCGAATCGACGTTACGATGCGAGGATTCGAGGGGTTTACGGTCGAGTGCGCAAGATGCCACGATCACAAATTCGATCCGATTCCGACTCAGGACTACTACTCGTTGTATTCGGTATTCGCCTCGTCGCTGGAGAAGCTATCGGCGATATCTGAAAAGCCGATTCGCGAGCCGTGGGAGGCCTATACTCAGCATGTTGCAAACACGGAGGGCACGATCCGCGACATCGTTTCTTCGCAGGTCAAGCGGCTGAGGAAACTGAATTCAGCTCCCGACACCGAGAATTCAGTCAGCGCCGAGATCAAGAAAGCACTTCAGTCGTTCCGCGAAGAGGCGGCGCCGGATGCAACTACCCTCGCTAAGCTGACCCCTGCTTTCGAACCGACCGAACGAGACCGGCTATCGGCGTCGCAAGCGGAGTTGGCCAACCTTAAGAAAAGCCCGCCGCCCACGCCGGAACTCGCGATGGCGATGGCGGACCGGCCAGACGCGAAAGACGGATTCGTCTTCCTTCGGGGAAATCCAGGTAACCACGGCGAGGCCGCTCCGAGGCGATTCTTGGCTGCGCTCTCAAAGCCTGGTGTCGAGCGTGAGCACTGGACTAACGGAAGCGGACGTCTCGAACTCGCCAAGGCGATCGCTTCGAAAGAGAATCCGCTTACCGCTCGCGTATTCGTGAACCGGGTCTGGCAGGATCATTTCGGTGCAGGAATCGTGCGGACCCCCTCCGATTTTGGGCATCAAGGGGAGCGTCCAACCGACCCTGAATTGCTTGATTATCTGGCCTCCAGCTTTATGGAGTCTGGTTGGTCGATCAAAAAACTGCATAGGATGATCGTCACATCTGCGACTTATCGGCAGTCTTGTAAGGCGTCGGCCGCGACCGTTGCCGCTGACCCGGACAATCGATTGATGAGTCGCATGAATCGACGACGTCTCGATCTGGAGCAGATGCGCGATTCCTTGACCAATGCCGCCGGGACACTGGATTTGACCAAATTGGGCGGCAAATCTGTGGACTTATGGGCCAAACCGTTCACGAACCGCCGAGCGGTTTACGGATTCGTCGAACGGCAAAACCTGCCAGGCACCTTCCGAACCTTCGATTTCGCAACCCCAGACAGCACAAGCGCACGGCGATTCGTTACGACCGTTCCACAACAGGCTCTGTTCTTTATGAATTCGCCGCTTTGCGTTGAAGACGCGCAGGCATTGGTCAACCGTCCGGAAGTGGCCGCAGCCAAAGACGACGGGCAACGAATCCGAAGACTCTATCTGCTCCTATTTCAGCGATTACCTAACGCCGAGGAAACGGCGATGGGCGCCTCCTACTTGCATAGCAGCGAAGCGACGGTAGCATCGCCATCGGGGGTTTGGCAATACGGATACGGGGAGTTTGAACCCGACAAAGGGCACGTCGCGTTCTTTACGAAATTCGCGGAATACGGCAGTCAGGGATACCATGTCGGCAAAGCCTTTCCGGATCCCAGCCTGGGATATCTCGTCTTGAATGCCCAAGGCGGACATCCCGGCCATGATCGAAAGCACAGTGTCGTCCGAAGGTGGGTCGCTCCTTCGGCGATGACGGTGCGTATTCAGGGGGTTGCGACTCATCCGAACGCGCAAGGCGACGGAATCGGCGCACGTATCGTTTCTAGCCGATTGGGAGTCCTTGGTAAATGGGACGTCCACAACGGAAGCGTCAAAACGGTCCTCGAATCGGTGTCGGTCCAAAAAGGGGACACAATCGATTTCGTCGTCGACCCCCTAACGAGCGACGCCTACGACGCATTCGCTTGGGCGCCTTCGATTCGGTCGATCGATGGAAAGCAGGCATGGGATGCGACTGCCGATTTTGGACCCCCGCCGGGCCCTCCGATCTCCAGACTTGCGCTGTACGCGCAGGCTTTGATGATGACCAACGAGTTCATGTTCGTCGACTAAGAAGAAGCTGCCATGTCCGAGTACAACCACAATGACCCGTTTCGCGACCTGTTCCTAAGCCGCAGACAACTGCTAGGCCGGATGGGTAATGGATTTGCTGCGCTCGGGTTAATGGGGCTACTGGGGGATTCCGCCCTCGCGGCAGGACCGGTGACGAACAACGCTTCGCTGAACCCTCTTGCTCCTCACTTGCCACCCCTCAAAGCGCGTGCAAAACGGGTGATCTTTCTGTTCATGAACGGAGGGCCCTCGCAGGTGGATACCTTCGATCCAAAGCCGGCGCTGCAGAAATATGCGGGACAGCCTATTCCGCTTCACCTGCCGACCGAGCGCAAAACAGGGGCGGCGTTTCCTTCCGCATATAGTTTCAAGAAGTACGGTCAGTCAGGCATCGAGGTCAGTGAGATATTTCCGAACGTCGCCAAGCATGTCGATGACATGGTGGTCATCCGGTCGATGCATGCCGACGTCCCGAACCACGAGCCATCGCTGTTGCTGATGAACTGCGGAGAATCGAGAATGGTACGCCCCTCAATGGGTTCGTGGGTGCTGTACGGCCTCGGAACCGAGAACCAGAACCTTCCCGGGTTCATTGCGATGTGTCCTGGCGGATTCCCAATCCAAGAAACGCAGAACTGGCAGGCCGGCTTCCTGCCCGGAGTCTTGGCGGGCACGTATATCGACCCGAGCAATACCGACATCGACAAGCTGATCGAGAACATCAAAGATCACTACACCCTTCCGAGCGATCAACGCGAGCAACTGAATTTGGTGCAGCGGCTCAATCAACAGCACTTGGCAAAGCGCGACCACGACGCGGCACTTGAGTCGAGAATCCAGTCGTTTGAGTTGGCCTATCGGATGCAGACGGAAGCGACCGATGCCTTCGATGTCAATCGCGAATCGCAGGCGACCCGAGACATGTACGGCCCAGGCAACTTCGCCCGTCAGTGCTTGATGGCGCGACGTCTTGCCGAGCGAGGCGTGCGGTTCATCCAGCTGTATCACGGCGCCGGACAGCCCTGGGACAGTCACGACGACATCGCGGTTCAGCATCGAAATTTGGCCCACGACTCCGATCAAGCTATCGGCGCCTTGTTGACCGACCTAAAGCAAAGGGGCATGTTGGACGAGACCCTAGTTATCTGGGACGGTGAGTTTGGGCGAACTCCAACTGTCGAGTTACCGACGCCGGGCGCTAACGCAGGCCATGCCAACGGTCGCGACCACAACCATTACGGATTCACCTACTGGATGGCGGGCGGAGGAGTGAAACGAGGGACCGTTTACGGGGCGACCGACGATTTTGGGTTCAAAGCCGAGCAGGATCCGGTTCACGTGCACGACCTGCACGCGACGATTCTTTACCTGCTCGGGTTCGATCACACCAAATTCACCTATCGGCACGCAGGCCGTGATTACCGTTTGACCGATCTGTATGGAAACATCGTTCACGGCCTCGTTGGTTAGAGGCCAGGCTAATAGGGCACTTTGAAGTTCGCGACGACGGTCTGTCCGTCTTTGACGTCCACTTCGGTTTGCTGCTCATCGGTACCTGCGCCGATGATGACTCGATAGTGACCGGGAGGAACGCGCATGAAGTAGGTTCCTGCCTTACCGTCGCTCATATTGTGGTAGTCACCCGGATTTCGGGCTGGCCCGTTCCGGAATTCGACGAAGTCAGGCGGCAGGGCTTCGATTTCGAATTGACGAGGTATTCCGTTCTTGTCGACGACCGATCCTGCGATGAATCCGCCAGTTTCGAACCGGAAGTCCAGTCCGCTGACAATTTGCCCAACCGGCGCTTGGACGTTGTTGTGCTGTCTGGCCACGTACCCCTTGGGAATCCCCTCATCGCCTTCCCCGAAGGCCACGTAGTGAACGTCGCAGACTCCAGCAGGCACTTTCGTGATCCGGTAGCGCCCGTTGGAATCGGTCGTGGCCGATCTAGCTTGTAGTGGACCCGACCAATTCGCTTGAACTCGCAGACCGCTGAGCGGCTTACCGTTAAGAGTAGCGGTTCCTTCAAGAGCGGATGCCAAGGTCAAGTGAAGGGGTGGGTAAATGGTCGTCCCCAAGACCGCCGGGTTCTGTTGCCTTCTTGGAGTTGAGAGATAACGATCATCGTCGGTATCGAAGGTCACCGACCAACCTTCTGGGATATCGTGGAACTCGGCGAAACCATTGGCATCGGAGACGGCACGAAATGCCTCTGCACGCCAACTCTTAGGGATGTTCATTGCAGGGAAAGCACCGATGCTGAGTCGCGTTGCAACGAGGGCTACGCCGGCGGCAGGTCGTCCGGATGGATCGAACACTGGTATTCGCGCGGTGTTCGAACGGCTCAGGTGCACTGTCACATCGGCTGCGCCTTTCTTGATTGGGCTCGAAGAAGACAATGCGTGTCCAGGGAGGTAAGCCCGGACCTCAACGAGAGACGATGACTTGAAATACCAGGTCCCGAATTGCTCCGCCGAACGGACTTGCTCGGGTTTAACCAGGTATTCGCCGTTCGAATCGGTCACAGGCTCGGGTTCTGCGGTTGCCGTTGTCGAGACGCCCGGAGTTTCCATATAGAAGCTGAGCTTCGCCCCTGCGCACGGCAATCCCCTTTCATCCACGACGCGAACTTTGATGGGGCCCTTCCAAACCGATCCTGGAGGTTCGTCTTGAATTGGGATCGCAACTGCAGCTTGGGATGAGCCGCCTTGGGGGTCTGCAAGTCGAAATCCAGCGAATAGACCGCATGAACCCACTGCAGCCAGCCCGACGAAGGCTACGGCGGTGAGGGCGGCGGAACCGCGACGACGTTTCCCATCGACGATGGCTCGCAGTCGGGCCTCGACATGTGGGCTCCGAGCCATGCTGACAACGTGTACTGTGACGAGTCTCGCGTTCTTGGCGATATCGAGAAGTCCTTCGGCGTATGCCTTCGGTTGAAATCCTACGAGGATTGCCCGGTCATCGGCTGCGTGTTCGCTTTCGACTCTCAGGCGGTACGCGCCGAACCATATAAGCGGATTGAACGGTACCATCGCGCAAGCAAGCTGAGCGGCGATGCTGAAGATCCAATCGTTTTGACGTACATGCGCAAGCTCGTGGGCGAGAACCATCCTTAGCCGGTCTCTGGACCACTCGTCCACGTTCTTGGGGAACAGAACGACGGGACGAAACAACCCCGAAGTGGCGGGAACCGCAAGTCGTTCGGTAACGATGAGTCGAACATCTCTTCGAATTCCGAGGTCGGTGAGCAGTTCGGGGAGCTCTATCGTCTCAAATGGTTTGCCCTGGCGAATAACCCGACTCGCGGAAATCAGGCTGTAGGTCATTTTGAGCAAGAGGATGGTTCCGACGAGGCCCCACACGATTGCGAATACCACAACGGGGTTCATCGGTTTGGGAGGCGTCTCGATGATGCTTGCGCCGTTAGGCGGTATTGGCGCAGGCGCCTCACTTAGCTCGGCAAGATGGTCGATCGCTCCTGTAAAGATCGGTTGTTGGACGGTACTCACGAAGCCGGGAATTTGATCGGCGGCAACCGGCAACTCGGGGGTGACTCGCCATACGAACGGCAGGGCAAGGACGGAAAGGATGCCCAAAAGCCAGACCACGCGCCGCATCGAAGCGGTTGTTCGCCTCATGAGCAACGCCAACACGGTCGACAGGAGTAGGAGCCCAAAGCTCCGAACGGCAAGGCCCAAAACGGTTAAGGTCAACATCTCTATGCTCCCTTCTGCTCGGCTTCGTCAATGATCTGGCGGAGGCGGGCGAGGTCAGTTTCAGTCAGGTCGGTCTCTTTGGCGGATAGCATTGTGACGAACGCTTGCTCGATGGAGCCGTCGACGAACGTCTGCATGAACCGCCGCATGGCGGCAACCGCCGCGCTTGGCTTAGGCTTTGTGGGCTCGTAGTAGAACTTGCCCTTTTCGACGGAGTGACTCAGTAACCCCCGACTCTCCAACTCGCGCAGTTGGGAGCGCACGGTCGAATTTGTTGGGGTCCCAGGAAGCTCCAACTCGATGTCCGTCGCGGTTGCTCGCCCCTTCGCATAGACGATGTCCATGATCTGTTGGAACCGTCTGCTCAGATACTCTTCGTCCTTTCTCGCCATAAGTGTTAGTAATCTAACACATTTTTCGGCAAGATGTGAGATTTATAACACTTTTTGTTGACAGGTGAGATGCAGGATACTGTGGGACGGATCGCGCGCCGATCGACTCAGATGGTAAAGCTACTTTTCAGCCGCAGGTTCCCGTACGTTCGCCTTGCCGATGAGGCCCTACGACGCCAAGTCGATGTTCTGAGGAAGGATAACGACGAGCTAAGAGAGCGAGTCGTGGCGGCTCAGCACGAAAAGGCGATTGCTCTGCAGCAAGCCGAGCAACTGCGGAAAGAGAAGGAGCGCCTCCGCCTGAGAATAGTCGCCCTCAAACGCGCGGCGGAATCCCAGCATAAGGTGCTCGGCGTGCTCGAATCGAAGGTCCAGGTCTTGAGAGAGGAGAACGAAAGGCTATCGGATCGGGATTAGCCTTCTGCTTAGTCTGCAGCCCGCTTATCTTCTTGTGCTTGAAGTTTCACAATCGCCAGTTGGATCAGACTCCCGTACTTCTCCGTGAGTTCGGCCCGTTTTGAAGGTACCGAGGCAGGGTCCTCGGAGCGTGCGGTTCGAATCGCATTGATCCCGGCGAGAAGGAGCTTGACATCTCCGGTCGGCGGTTCGCCGAGAACGCGCCAAACGCTGAGCCAGTCGGCTTGGTCTTTTTTCTCGATCCGCAGCACCATCGCACGCGCATCGGCAAGTTCATCGCCGGAAATCTCGCCTCCGCCGATGAGTGCGCGTAAAGCCTTGAGGTAGCGTGAACCCATGGCATCGCTAATTGGGAGACGGCCGAAGTCCCCATCGTGTACAAGAACGGCTCCTTGAAGCGGTGAGACCTTGGCAACCCAGAAGGTTCCTGCAGAACCTGCGCGTACGGTTTCGGGACGGCGCGAATGAAGTTCGACCTTCCATCCGTCGGGCACACCTTTGCACTTGACAGCGAACCGCCGACCGCCGATCGACTTCACAATCGTCCCGTTTAGAAGATCGCCAAGGTTGAGGCGTTTGGGTGCATTCGGTTCCATATCTCTCATTGTGGCTTACGAACCACATTAAGCCTTTTGGCCCACTTCGCTGAACTTCCCGTGAGGATAGCCGTTTGGCCTAAAACGGAATCTGACTCACAATAGGACCAAACATGAAACTACTTCGCCCAATACTCGCTTTGATGGCTGTTTCGATGATCGCAGTCGGAGCCCAGGCTCAAGGAGGGCGAAGGCATCTTGCCGCAATTCCGCCGAGCCCTCGTGCTCTCGGTGCGCTTCAACAAGACCTGATTATCGCGATCGACTCCATGAAGTCGGCATTGCCGATCTATGACGGCAATCGAGTGAAAGCAATTCATGCTTCCCATGAGGCTTTGGTCATCGTCGACAACGCGATATCGGGCGCCAGCGCGATGGTTCGGACGCGTCCAGTAGTCAAAGATCACATTCCATCCGGTACCGCCCATTCCAAATACACTCCCCAAGAGATCGCGACGAGCCAGACGGCGATGAAAAAGGCGTACTCCACCCTTCAACAAGCATGGAAAGACCTTCAAACCGCTGCGGGATCCAACCCGAATCAAAAGGCGAAGAGGGTCGCTACCTATATTCAGACTGCAGGAAACGAAGTAACGAAAGCGCTCGCCCTTCATGGCGGTTAGGCTCAAGTCTTAATCTCGTTGTTATTAGCGAAGACTTGCACATAACGCCCACTCAGGACTAGACTCCTAGTGGGCGTTTGCCCGTTTTAGCCAATGGAGGTTGTTAGATGAGTTCAGTTGCGCACGTGGCCCTCGTTCCCCGCGGTGTCAAGGTCGACATGTCGGAGGTGTCCAACGTTGCTGCAGCTCTATCTATCCAAATAGTTCGAGATTTTGGACCCATTTGGGGAGTCTCGGCGACCGTTTCCGCCTTTCCAAAACCTTCCGATGTCCCAGTCGGTTACTGGCCGATTTACATCGAAGATGCGAACAAGTTTCCTGAGGGAGCTTGTGGCGTACATCTCGATAGCCGAAACCAACCGTATGCCTTAATCGAAGCGAGAGACCAATGGTCGCTTGATGCCAGTCACGAGTGTATGGAGATGTTGGTCGATCCGTCCGGCAATCGCTTTCATTCGGGTCCGCTTTTAGAGGCTGCAGTCCAACTTGGTCTCCCTCAACATCAAGTGCAATACGTTGTTGAGATTTGTAACCCTGTTGAAGACGGGCAGTACGGATACCAGATTAACGGCGTGTTGGTATCTGACTTCTTTACTCCGAACTTTTACGACCCTGTTGCTGCGCGCGGAGTGCGGTACGACTTTATGGGGGCCCTCAGTGGTCCGCTAGAGGTCGTTGAAAACGGATACATATCCTGGCTCGACCCAGTGACGAAAGACACGATGCAGCTTCAGAATTTTCTGGGACCGGATCATCGACTTCATCCCCAAGTAGTCAACCTTAGCCATAGCAAAATGTTTCAGGAAGTTCTGCTTAAGGAAGCGTTCCGCCCGGCGATCGATCGAGTCATCGTTCGTCCAAGTTTGCTTTCCAGTTTGAGCCGCGAACAACACATTTCTTTTGAAACGCGCTATCGATCCGTTCGCCATGCCGCCCAGATCAATGCGCGCAGGATGCAAGAAGAGATCGAAGCCTCGCTCGCGATTCATGAAGAGCAACTCGGCGCATGTCTCATTTCATAATGGGACTTCTGCGGAATTCGGACTCTTAAGGCTGGGTTCAAACTGGGTACTTGGACCCTGCTTCTAATCTGTTACGGAAGTGTAACGGTGGTGTCACTGTGGCGCGATATCACGTCTATCGCGCCGTGCAGAAATCGTTTTGTTCGCCGGTGCAAGGAACAACGACGATGCAAAGAAGCAAATGGAAAACGCTCGCATTCACCTTCGGTCTTTCGGCCTTAGCACTTACTCTCCCCGGTTTGGCACTTGCCGATTGGCCGGGGTATACGGTTTATCCGATCAACGGCTTTGGCAGTAATCCAACTCAAGCCTTTGCAGTCAATGCATTTTCCCAAATCGCCGGGATGGCGCAACCTGGAAGCAACACGCAGATTTTTGCAGGACTGTTCGGGGGGGCTGGCTACACTTCGCAAGTCAGCTATGTCCCAATCGGTTGGAAATCGGTCGAGTTCAACGGAATCAACGACAGCATCTACATGGTCGGACAGGCGAACATTTCGGGGCATCCTACCGCGATCGGCTGTCAGTACTCGGGAAACATCGTCAACATGACCGGCGACCTTCCCTACACCTTCTTCAGCCAAGCGCTCGGAGTCAATAACAGCGGCATTGCGGTTGGAACCTACAACCAGGAGGGGGGGAAGGGGTCAGTGACCCACACATTTCGATGGAGTTCCATCTCGAATAGCCGGACTGCCGACTGGGCAAATGTGATGGCGGGTGGCATCAACGAATTGGGAACGATCACGGCCACCAACCTGATCCCAACGAATTACTACCATCTTGCGGAGCTTGCGTTCATTCCTGCGAACGGTGCTCCGACAGTCAAGACCGCTCCAGGCGACTATATGTACATCTACCCGAGCGGTATCAGCACGTTCGGTGGGGTCACCGCCATTGGCCAGACCTATACTCAGATCGAGAACAACTCCGGATCGCATATGGAGGGATACGCCTACAATCTTGCCGCTGATCAGTGGCAGGTACTGGATGGCCCCAACAGCCCGTATTACGAAACGCATGCGGTTGGAGTTGACGTTTGGGGAACCCGCATCGCAGGGTCGACTGTCGATTCGAACGGGATCCAATCGGCAACGGTTTGGGAGTATAAGAACGGCCAGTGGGTGGCCACTTATGTCTCCGACCTGTTTCCGATCGACTCCAACTGGAAGTACATAATGGCGACCGGAATCAACACCTATGGCGCTATCTCAGGCTGGGGACAGCACTATGAAAACGGTCAATGGATCGAAAGAGGATTTGTCGCAACGCCAAAGGCTCAGTTCAAGATGGTGTTGCCGGAAGGTCCGATCTTCGGCGGACTGGCGGTGAATCCGACTGTTCGGGCTAACGGTCAAAACCCATTCAATGTGAATCTGAATCTATCGACATCGTCGCCGCTCATCCATATGCCGCGGCAGATTCAGATGCCCGGCTTTACTACCGCGGCACAGTTTGAAATGGACACTCGAGGTGTCGATGCAGTGACCACGGCGAACGTTACGGTTCGCTTTGGGGGACTCGACTACACCCAACCTGTAACGATTCGTCCGGCGATCCTTGGTTCGTTAGCGATCAGGCAGAATGGCGACGAAGGCGGTGCGATGGGCGCCGTGACACTCCGTGGTACTGCTGGTCCATCCGGCGCAACAGTTGCCCTGACTTCATCTGATCCGTCAGTTGTAGTTCCCGCAACCGTGACAATCGAAGGCGGGAACGCGACGGCGAACTTCCGCATCTCGGTAGGTCGAAGGGCGACATCCGGAAAGGTCGTTACCATCACCGCCTCTTACTGCGATGGCAGTGTCAGTCAGCAGTTCACGATCAAATAGCCTAGCCTGTCGGTCTGCTCCACAGCCGGTCCTCGTTTTTCTTCATCGTTGAGACGAGGGCCGGCATTCACGGGTTAGTTCGCTCGAACTCCTCAATCATCTTCTTCGTCGCTTGCTGACGCCAAGCTCTTTCGATCCGGTCGGCAAGCTCTATCGGATCGATTGTAGAAAGGTAAGCCAAGATCCAGGGATAGCCTCGATAATGGTCGATTTCGAAGAACACCTCGGGCGCCATTTGCGTCAGGAGCTCCTTTTCGTCTACATCGCAAGGAACGACCACGACATTAGGTTCGCGAAGACGAAGAAGCAGCTTTCCGCGAACTTTGAGGGCAGGAGTGCCGTAGCTGAGCCCCTCTTCCACACCGGGCCAGGCATGTTCTCGGAGAATTGTGCGAACGGGTTCAAAGCAAGCAAGGAGGTCCATTAGGGGTTTATTGTAGGAGCCACTTGGAGCACAATGGCAAGAATCATGGTCAAGGGCGAACCGAATGAGGCGGCGACGCTGCAGCCAAGCAGCGGCGTGGCCGTCCGCTCAGAGCAAGCAAGTCTTTGCAGAAACTGCGGGGCAGATGCGACCTCCAAGTTTTGTCCCGAATGCGGTCAAAGCACGCGCATTGGCATCCCGCGACTCTTCGACCTCATTCACGAGGGGTTTGGGGCGTTCTTCTCTTACGACGCCAAGGTCTGGCGGACGTTAGTCGTTCTTGTATCGCAACCGGGACAACTCACGCTCGATTACATCGAGGGGAGGCGAGCCCGTTATCTCACTCCTTTCCAACTCTTCTTTTGGCTTGAAGCGATCGCCTTTCTGTCCCATCGTGTCTTCTTTAGCGGAAATCCGGCAGAGATCGATATTAAGACGAAAGCGCTCTTGATCGTCGGCGCAGTTGTCGTATTGGGTCTGGCCGCACTCAACTGCCGCAAGAATCTCCGATTTGTGGCTCACCTGATTGCCGGCACCCACATCTGGTCCTTCCTGATGCTGCTCTTGTTAGCCGAGTACACGATCGTCCCCGGGGCAGCAAGGCTCCTTGCTGCAGGGCACATCATCGATCCAAAGCTGGACATCGGGAGGTCTCTCACCCTGATTGCCCAAGGGGCAATGGTCGTCTACATGGTTTTCGCAACACGCCGGATTTACGGTCTCTCGTTCCTTTTGGCAATCTGTCAAACCGCATTGCTATTCCTTTTATACAAGGGAGTTGCGATACTGATCGACCGAAATTGGACCTAGTGTTTGGGGCCTTCGGAACATGAATAGCCATCAATTGCCAAACGATTGCCCAAGACGTGCTAAGAGCCTCGCATAATAGTGAGTGATGATGTCGATGAAAGGACAGCGGTTCCTGTTGGGACGGCTGGGCGAGAGGTTGGTAAAGGATGGAGTCCTTGACGACGACCAATTACGCGAAGCCATTCAACGTCAGAAGCAGGTCGGTGGATTTCTTGGTGAGATCATCGTCTCGATGGGCTTTCTAACAGCCGGTGAGATAAAGCCATATCTCGAGGAATGGACCGGATTTCCGTTCGTCGATATCGTCGAAGAGGAGATCGATCGGGATATCGTTGCGCAGGTTCCGAAGGCGACGGTCGTCAGCCGCTTAGCGTTGCCCTATCGAGAAATAAACGGTCGCGTGCATGTCGCAATGGCCGATCCGCTCGACATCGAGACGATCGACGAGTACCGAGCGACCCTAAACAAGCCGATCGTTGCATGTTTGGCGCTAAGCGCGGACCTCAATGAGGCGATCAAGCGATCGTACGACGACCGCGACAAGGTCCGAAACCTGATCCATGAGATCGGCGAAACGACCACGACGCTCGTGGAAGACAACACAGTCGACGAGTTGATCGATCAAGGCCAGCAGGCTCCAATCGTGCGATTGGTCAACAGCTTGGTCGGGGGCGCCGTCGCCGCAGGCGCAAGCGACATCCATTTGGAGCCTCAGGAAGGCGGAGTTCGCGTTCGGTACCGCATCGACGGCGTTATGTATGAGCAGATGACGCTGCCGGCAAACCACCTAGCCGCATGTATCTCTCGCCTTAAGATCATGGGCGCTCTGGATATTGCCGAGCGCAGAAGACCTCAGGACGGACGCTTCAGCACCCGCGACGATACCGGACGTGAATTCGATATCCGCCTCAGTTTGATGCCGACGGTTTACGGCGAAAAAGCTTGTATGCGACTTCTCGAAAAAGCGAATGCGCTGGCAAGCATCGAGAAGATCGGTTTCCTTCCCGAGCAAAAGGAGATGTTCGAGCGGTTTATCCATCGACCGCACGGCCTTATTTTGGTTACGGGACCTACGGGGTCGGGTAAGTCCACCACGCTTTACGCAGCGCTTCAGGAGATTAACGACTCAACGAAGAACATCAATACGGTTGAGGATCCGGTTGAATACCGTCTGTCTGGGATCAACCAGATGCAGGTCAACACGAAAATCGGCGTGACGTTTGCCGCCGGTCTACGAACACTTGTGCGACAAGACCCTGATGTCATTCTCGTTGGTGAGATTCGCGACAAGGACACCGCTGAGATTGCGATTCAGGCTGCCTTGACCGGCCACTTGGTTCTCAGCACGCTGCATACCAACGATGCGCCAGGTGCACTCGTTCGACTGCAAAACATGGGAGTCGAACCGTTCCTCGTGAGTTCAGCGATCCTAGGTATCGTCGGTCAGCGACTTCTGCGCAGCCTCTGCCCGTTCTGTCGACAGGAATATACGCCAAAGATGGACATAGCCCTGTCGTGTGGAGTGCCGATTATCGATGGAAAAATCCCCATGATGGCTCGGCCAGTAGGATGCAAACGGTGCGGAGGCCGAGGCACTAAAGGTAGAAATGCTGCACTGGAAATCCTGCCAATGACAGAAAGATTACGCGAAATGGTCCTTCAGCGGTGCTCCGGGCAGGAGTTAACCGTCCAAGCTGTTAGCGAGGGCATGGTTACGATGCGAGACAGCGCACTGAGAAAGGCACTCGACTTCCTAGTTTCGCCCGAAGAGATCGTGCGCGTTTTCGCCCAAGAAGAATAGACCTATGCCGAAATATAAATACGTCGCTCGTGATGCGTCAGGCAAGTCTACGACTGGACAAGTCGATGCCATCGATGAAGCTGAATTGCGTCGCGTCCTGCGCCAGAACGGACTTTTCCTCACGCAGGTTAAAGGGACCGACCGGGGCAAAAACGCGGAGGCTACTACCGCAGAGAAGGCGCCCCAAGGTTTCTTCGATGCTAAGCCCAGCATCCAGGACATGGTAATTGCCACGAGGCAGTTGTCGACTATGATGCGCTCGGGCTTGCCGATGATGGAAGGGCTCGCGTTGGTCGGCGCCCAGACGACGAAGCCGATCCTGAGATATGTGTTCAAGGAGTTGGAGAAGGCGGTTTCGTCTGGTCAGTCGCTGTCGTTGGCCATGACCCAGTACCCGAAGGTCTTCAATAAACTTCTTATCGCATTCGTCGAGTCTGGCGAAGCCACCGGTAACTTGGACGGCACGCTTGAGGCAGCCGCGATTCAGTTGAATCGTGAAGACAACCTCCGGAGAAAAGTCAAAGCGGCTACCACGTATCCGAAGATCGTCGTCGGGGCCTGCATTGGCACGATCACAGTTATGTTGCTCGTGGTCGTTCCCGTTTTTGCACAGGTCTATAAGTCCCTCAAGCAAGAGCTGCCGCTTCCGACCCGAATGCTGATCAGCATCAGCGATATCGGAATTCGATTTGGCTGGCTCCTTTTGATACCACTGGTGGGACTCATCTATGGCTACAGGAAGTATGCGGAGTCGACAGGCGGGAAGCGACGGCTGGATATCATTTCGTTGAAGATCCCAGTTCTAGGGCTCGTCTTTCGAAAGATAGCGATCGCTCGTTTTGTACAGACCCTGAGCAGCGCACTTGGGAGCGGTGTTCCTGTATTGCAGGCGCTAACGATCGCCTCGAATACGGCCGGAAATACGGTCATCCGCGATGCCGTCACGGATGCTTCGAACAAGATCCGCGAAGGCGCCTCGATCGCAATTGAGTTGGAGCGGACCGGAGAGTTTCCGATGATGGTCACTCGAATGCTCGCAGCCGGCGAATCGAGCGGCAACTTGGACGCAATGCTCGAAGAGGTCAACAGCTACTACGAGAGGGATGTCGAATACGCGGTCGAAGGATTGACGCGAATGATCGAACCGATGATGACTGTTTTGGTAGGTGGAATTGTGTTGCTTATTCTGCTTGCTCTGTATATGCCGGTCTTTAGTCTTGGTAAGGCGTTCCAAGGCAAGTCGTAGTTCGGAATGGTCCTAGCGACGCCGGGACCATTGGAGGGGCGATTCTTAGGACTTCGGTCTAGGATATGACCTAAAAGTTATGCATCTTGCGCTTCAACGCGCAAGAAAGCATATTACGTCATTGGGATTTTCGCCGACATAGCCGACAATCCATTTCGTGATGAACACCAGCCGATCTCTCCGATCCCGCAAGGGCTTTACGCTCATTGAGCTTCTCGTCGTCGTCCTGATCTTGGGCATTCTGACAGCGATCGCGTTGCCTTCCTACCTTAGTTCGGTGAACGCGTCACGCCAAGGCGCAGCCAACACCAATGCCCGTGCCCTCGCAACTGCCGTTCAAGGTAAAGCGGTTAGCGGCGGAGCCTACGATACGACGCTCGCCGACTACGCAACCGACATGGGTGGAGCGATTCCGTTGAACCCATGCACCAACTCCACTACCGGCTATACGATCACGGCCACCGCCACGACCGCAACCGTAGCCGCGCAGGTTGGTACGGCTTGTGGCACATGGACGCCGATGACGTTCTCGCTCACGCTATAGCGAGTCGGTCGAAATGGCAGGTAACGCAATCCAAGGGTTGGAGGTCGATCGGCTTCCAACCCCTCCTCTTCCCGTTCAGGAGCAAAAGCGTCCGTGTGTCACCGCAAGGCTCTAGCCAAAACGAAAAGAAGATGTGTACTCGACACTAAGCCCCAAAGAATGACAACGATGAAGGACGTTGTCCCCTTATTCCGCGCTTACAGGTCGGTATTAGCTATATAATTACGGTATTGGACGTGATTGCATCGGATACGACCGATGCAGGAACTTGTAGTGGGATTTGGAGTCAGGAACCTTATACATCGACGTTGAACTGAATGGAGAAACGAAAGATGCTGGTAATTGTACGTAGAGGTTTTACGTTACCGCTTCTGGGGGACCATACAACGACGACTTGCGAAGGTAGGTTTTGGACTTCATTCTATCTACCATGGGCGGGGTCTCCGCCAAAGAACCGATAGATTTAGTCAAACTCGGAATGGAAGCAACCTATGAAACACTTTATCCTTAAGGCACGGAAGCAACGTGAAGCTGGAGCAGCTCTCATCACGGTGCTCTTGGTGTCGATCTGCACAGCGATGTTGCTTGCCGCCAGCCTTACTGTTGCCCTAACGACGACAAAGTTGGGCTGGAAGCAATCGGATTCTGAAGCAGCGATGCAGCTTGCCGATGCCGGAATCAACTCTGAACTCCAGTTTGTTGGTCTAAACGCAACAGCGGCGACAAAGACTGGACGATCGTCTCAGCCCGTCGTTTACTCTGGCGTAACTGCCGTTCGACCGAGCATGACCACGCCGGTTCTTGGACGTCCGGGTACGGTGCCAGGCTATACGGGCGGAACCTACTATGTATACAGCAGTAACAACGCTGCCGGTACAGTTGCTTGGGATGGAGTTCAGTCTCCGTTCTACATCACCTGTTCAGCCGTTGTTAGCGGTTGCTGGCAAACGGTTCAGATTCAGTCTCAATCGACCTCGCTGTTCAACGTCTACGGAATCTTCTCTGGTGGCGACTCGGGTTCAACTCCAACCGTAACCGTCAATCCGGGGTCGACAGTCACGGTTACAGGCCCGGCCGGTGTCAATGGAACCGTATCACAGGACAGCTCTTGCACTTTCGTCGCGCCGACCTGCATCAACGCCAACTGCGGCAACCATTCCAGCGGCCAGTTGAAGTCGAGCAACTGCTCGTCCGGCGGCCACCTCTGTCAGGTTCAGCAGCCTCTGGTCTATCCAAAGACCTCCGATTGCTGCAGAAACTGCTTCGGTTGCGACCCAGGGGATTCTGACGACACCGCATGGACAGCTTGCCAAAACCACTCCTGTAACGCCTCAGGGTGCATTTACCACTACTCAAGCAGCGCGAGTGACTCAACGATCAATACGCATAACTGCGACCCGCTTCCTGGTGGATGCGGCAACCAGTTGACGAATTCTTGCTGGGCCAACGCGAACATCAAGCCGGGTACCTACACCTCCAACTACTGGTGGTGGTGGCAGAACCCGACGGTAGCCGTTCAGACTCTGATCTTCGAGCCTGGAGACTACTACTTTACCAGCATGCAGTTGGCCTACGACGCCAGCAAAGAAATGGTTATCGACCCATGCGCCTACGCAAGCGGTGGAACGCCGGGTCAAGTGCGATTCTGGTGCCACGGCGGCACGACAGACGACTACGTCCAGTGCCCGATTACCAATACGTGCGCTTCTGGCACAAGCACGCCGGACCCAGGTCTGTTCCGAATCTACTACGACAAGGATAACTGCACCTGCACGTTCCAGCGACCGGACAATATCACGGACTGGACGGGTAACACCCGAAACGACGACTTCAACTACTACTGCGGAATCTATGCTTGCACCAAGCCTTGTGGCGACACGAGCAGCAAGTGCGGCACCAACATTGGTTTCACAGGAACGAACAACACGAACGGGTGCGGCAGCAGCAACCATGGCAAAGCGAACCTCTGTGGCTCGATGCTATGCGATCACTTGAAGTTCCAAGGATGCTGCAACGCCAACTACACTGTGTCGAAGACCTGCACGAAGGATCCGTGCTCGGGTGGTTGCGCAGTCTCCTGGAGCTGCCACAGTGGCTAGAGTCGAGCGTCGTCGACGAGGATTCACTCTTATTGAGGGAATCGTCGCGACGTTCATCTTGGCGGTAGTGATTGTAGCGATGTTCGCCTCTTGGTCTGCCTGCTTCAAGCAGAGCTCCAAGATCACGGAAGTGACTGAGGCGGCGAACATCGCCCAGTCCGAACTAGAGTGCGCGAAAGTATTCGGCGCCGCCAATTTGCCGACGGGGACGTACAACACGACGACCTCGTCGGGAACTTGGACGGGAGCCTATATACCGGCTACGGGATGGACAGCGAATTCTCTCGCCTACTACAGCTATTCAGGCGCGCAGTTGGCATCAAGTGCATCGACCGGTGTCTACTTTAGCGTTTCTGTGACCATTACAGATACGAATGTACTGCAGGGCACGGGAACGTCTTATACGATTGGCAACAACAGCATGCGTGCCATGGTTGCAACCGTAACTAACGTGTCGACTGGCGTCGTCGATTTTCAGATGGCCACGAATCTATTCCCGGGTGGGCTATGACGAGACGTGGTTTCACGATGATCGAGTTGCTCACTGGCCTCATCGTGTTCAGCGTGGTGATGGCCGGCATCTTCATTGCCTTCGTCGAAATGTGGAAGGCGCAGGGAAGAAGTATCGGACTGCCTGCATCTCAACAAGGCGCTGAGCAGATTGTATACAAGCTCGCAAACTCATTTAGAAGCTCAGCGAACTGCCTTGCTACGGATACAGGATGCGTCTTAAACTCCGATGTTCAGGATGCGACTTCCACCGGCTGTACGATCTATTCTAGAAACAGCAGCGGAGCAATTGTCAGCACCGTGTTTGCGACGTCTGGAACGAACTTTACGATGACTACCGGGGGCAACACCATGGTTCTTGCCAGTGGTGCGACGGTAACTCTTACTTACTACACCTCGGCAGCCTATAATTCGACCGCACTAACGACTTACACCCCCACCAATTCGACTGTCGCAAGTCTCATCGGTGTGATGATTGTGGCGAATGTTTCCCAGAGTGGCGGTAACACCACGTACACCACTTTTGTTCGGCTTCGTAACGGGCCATAAACTTCAAAGGATTCGATTTGCTCAGCATCGTATGCAGATGCTGGCTCGTCCTTAAATCGGCATCACTACGGCGGGTCATCCGGCTCGACGCGCTATGCCATAAGTCATGGCCCGTAAAGAATCCTCCATCCTGGGTATCGACTTGCATGAGCAAGAGATACGCGTGGTTCAGATTAATAGCCGATCGAACAAGCTGACGCTTGGAAAGATAGGTCGGGCTCCCGTGCCTGAGGGCGCGGTCATGAACGGACGTATCCTGCACCCTGGGCCGGTCGGAGTGGCCCTTCGGCTACTCCTGAACTCGATGGATATCGGGACGACGGTGCATGCCGTCATTGGCGTTTTGGGTGATGGAACCACGTTACGCACGATGTCCGTGCCTCCGGTGCCGGATAGCGAACTCCCGGCGATCATCGCTGGTGAAGTTAATCACTACGGTCTGGTTCATACCGCCGGCGGCGCCTACAGTTTTCTTCGTCTGAACCCGCATACCAGGACGACTAGCTTCGAGCGAAATACGCAAGGCTCTTCGGATAACCGAGAGACTTGGCTCGACCCGGAGGCAGGGGAACAGAATCCCGCCGTGGTCACGGTAGTCGCCGTTGAAGAAGAGGTTCTGTACTCTCTGCGGGAGACCGTCGAGATGGCGAACCTGTCGATCGAAGCAATCGAGCCGACGCAGTACGCCATGTTCCGGACGGTGATGCTCGCCGGTGGTCAAAACGCCACGCTGTTTGCGATGATGATCTCGCCGGCGAACACGGATGTCGCGTTCGTCCACAAGGGGCTGATCGTCGGTTACCGCCGAATCGATATCGGATCGCGTTTGCTGACGCTTGAGTACAGCACGAACACCGATGCACCTGGCGCTCCAACTCCAAGGGCAATCACGGACGTTTACGGGAACACCCAGCCGCCCTCACTCCAAGGCCCCACAAGTAATTCGCTCAACCGGTTGGCGATCGAGAGTCTATCGCTTGAGATTCAGCGAACCCTCAACTACTATCAGAGAGAGTTTCCGGAAGCGTCGATCGAAGACCATGTCTATCTTGCGATTGACGACGTTCGTATCGACGATGTTTCCCGGGAGTTGACGCTCTCGCTTGGCGTATCGGTCGAGTCTATCAGGCCCTCCTTAGTTGCCCAAGACCAGCAAGATACTTCAGGTGACTCGGGGAATTCACTCAGCGCGATCTACGCGGCAGCATTCGGTCTCGCACTGCAAGGACAGCAGATTATGGGGCGCGTTCCCCGGATCGACCTGTTCAGCAAGCAGCGCGCAGGCGTCCAGCAAGCGGAGACGCGTCGAAACTTCAGGGGTTCGATCATCACTTCCTTGGCGGCGATCGTGTTGGGGGTCGTCGGCTTTATTTTCTACAGCAAAGAGATCTCCGGATTGGAAGCGGAGACCAACGCTACGGCTGCCCGGACGATGGAGATCACGAACAAGATCGGTATTGCGGTTCAAGAACGCCACAAGCAAGAAGAACAGTACAAGGCCCTGAGAAGCGAAGGGGTCCCGATCACGGAGATCATGGATTACATTGCGAACAGCATCAAGCCGGGGACTGGCCTCGATTCGGTCGCGATCAACCCCGATCTCACTGTGACGATGCAGGGCCAGTCCGTCGACGAAGCGCACATGATCGATACAAACCTGATTCTTCAGAAATGCCCGGTCTTGAGTGACATTCGGCTTGTTCGTTTTGGCCAGATCTCTCCTGAATTAGGAGCGGGCATCGGCTTTGAAATGGTTGGAAAAGCAGTGCCATCCAGTCGTATTCGGCTTCCGGAGGAGAAGAAGAAATGAAGGCCGATGGACTAAGAATGCTCGGGTGGGCAATCCCGATCTTGTGTATGGCTGCAGCCGGATGGATTCTGTTCAAGGAGAACCAGGCTTTTGTCGCGGCCGACTATGCCAGGAATCAAGCCCATCGAGACAATGAGGAGAAGGCTAAGGAACTCGAAGTCTACAAGAACCTTCCGCCGGAGGTTCGATACGCCGCTGTAGACGACGTGCCTGAGGAAGAGACAACGTTCCTTACGTTCTTGAGAACTCGGACTACGGCCGACAACGTTACGTTTAAGAACTGGTTCAGCCAGACGATCGAATACGGAAAAGACAAACAGGCTGCGCCTAAAGATCCCAAGGTTGCTGAACTCCTGAAAGGACTCAGGAAGATAACTGGGGCACTGACCTTTACTGGCGCCTATCAAGATATTCGCAAACTGGTCGGTGAACTCGAGGAGTCCAACCGCCTGTACACCCAAAACAACATTACTTGGACGGCCACCAAAGATGGCACCCAACTTGCAATGACCATCTCTCGCTACGTAGCGCCGGCGAAACCGGGGGCAGTCAAGAAAACCCCTCCACCAAAGCAGGCAGGCGCCGCGCCAACTACACCGGCAAGAACAGGAATTCATCCTGGGGCCGCTCCACCGGCGACCCAACCGGTCACACAACCGGCGACACCGAAAGCCAGCCCAGGGATCACCACTAAGCCATGAAGAAAACGCCACTCCTTGCCTTTCTAGCCATCGCCTCGATGGCAACGGCTCAATCTGGCCACCCCAGGATCCAGATGGTGTTTACCGATACCGATGCGGCATACGTGCTGCAAGCGATCAGTAAGCAAACTGGCGAGTCGATTCTGTACAACAACAAGAACAAGGTCTCTATCACCCTGAATTTGTCCGTTAATTCGGTGGAAGAAGCGATCCGGGCCGTGAGTTCTGCGGCAAGCCTTGTGTCTCGTAAAGTTGGCAGCGTATACCTAGTTGCGCCTCGCGAAAGCATGAAGGACGCCTTGGCGCCTTACGCTCACACCTCGTCTTTCACCCTGGAGCCAGGCATTGCCGACCAGATGACGCCCAAGATCCAGGATGCGTTCCCATTTGCGACCGTCCGCTCAATCGGAGACAAGCTCTCATTTACGGGCACAGCGGAGGACACCCAAGATGCATCGGAAATGCTTCGTGAGCTAGTCCGTTCTCAACAGTCGCAGAAGCCCGCATACACCGAACTCGTAGTGATGCACATGATGAGCGCGGAAGATGCGGTGCCGTTGCTCAAGGGGCTCTATCCAACCCTAGAGGTTACGTCTACAACGGGATCAAAAACAGTTGCAGCACCAGGAGGAGACTCTCACCCGCTCCAGCAGAACTTTGGCGCAATCGGCCTTCGTGGACCCGAGGCGATGGTTAAGAGCGCTCGAGTGACGCTAGAAAAACTCGACTCTCCAGCGAAAGCAGACGGACCTAACCAAATCGTTGTCAGGGTTTATCAACTGAAGTACTCGAACGGACCGAGCCTGTACAACTTTCTCAAGAAAGCAACGCCGGAGCTAGAAGTATTCGTCGGGCCCGAACAGATCAGCCCCCTCCGTGGAATATTCGATCCGATGAGTTCGCAGATCTCGACCGCGCAGTCGTCAGGTAGTGGCGGCGGCGCATCCGGCGGGGGCTCCGGTGGTGGCGCAGCATCGGGCGGCGCCGGTGGAGGAGCTGCAGGCGGAGCTGGGGGAGCCGCAACTGGCGGCGCGAGCGGTGGTCAAGGGCGTACCGGTGCAGTAGGCGATCGGGCGAAGTCGATCGTTCTCAAGGGACGATTGGGCGATGTCGAAACCGCGCTCAAGCTCCTCGCCGAGATCGACGTCAAGCCTCGTCAGGTTGTGATCGAAGTCAAGGTTATCGAGACTTCGCCAACCGACTCCGAGCAGTTGGGAGTGGGCTACACATTCTCGCCGGTTAACTTCTATGACGTCAATCCAGGGACGCTATTAACGAATGCGGCAGGCTCGGTCGGCCTTACGGGAGGTTCAACCGTTCCGATCAGCGGCAATTCCTTTAGCCGTACGCCGCTGAACTTCCAAGCAACATTGAACGCAATGGTCACCAAGCAGACCGCAAAGCTGCTTGCGACACCCAGCCTGCAAGTGATCGATAACGACCAGGGCTCGATCTTCATTGGCAACACCGTTTCCGTAGAGCTGAACTCCGCCGGAGCGCTTGGCGCCCAGAATCAGTCGATTGTCCAGTTCCCCGTCGGTATTATTCTGTTGGTGAGTCCGCGCATTAGCCCGGATGGAACTGTAACGTTGCACGTCAATCCCGTCGTAAGTACAATTAGCTCGCTCAATGCGCAGGGAATCCCTCAGACATCGGCACGCGAAGCAGAGACGACAATGATTATCAAAGATGGTCAGACGGTGGTGCTCGGTGGCCTGATCCAAGATCAAGACACGAAAACGATCAGCGCCGTACCTTTCCTTTCCAGCATTCCGATCATCGGCGAGCTGTTTAAGAACAGGACTAGCAACCATACGCGAATCGACATCCTTGTCAGCATCACTCCGCATATCGTGAAGGAAACTCCTTAAGGATCAAAATGAAGCCACTAGCCAATCCGGCAGACCAAAAGAAGGCGATCGGCCTGGGAGTGGCCGTCGTTGTGGTGTTTGGCCTCGTGATTAAGAACGTGATGGGCGCGGCGGCTGGCGGCCCTCCAGGGCCAGCTCCCGTCGTCTCGATGTCGGGTTCGTCGGCGCCGGCTGAAGGCGGGGCAGCCGCACCACCGCCTGCGCCAAGCGGAGGCAACACCGTCGCAATCGGCGGGCCCGCACCGCCCGCGCCCGCAAAGCCGGCAGACGATCTGATCGATCCTCCGAAGTTCGCCCTTGCCGATACGCCGAGCCCGTTTCACAAGAGCATCGTCGGCTATTCCGGCCCCATCGCCTCAGCACCGATCGATACAGGGCCGGCTCCCAACGAACCCATTCGAGGTCCCCGGAGAGGAAGTGGTATGACGGGCGCAATCCTGCCGCCTCCTGGAGGCAAGTCCGATCCCATCGAGATCAAACCCGACGTAGAGCCCCTCCAAATCATGGGTGTGATTACCGGTGCAAATCCGGTTGCAGTCGTGCGCGTCGGCGCGCAACAGTACGTCGTTGAGAAGGGCAACAAGTTCGGAAGAGATCTTCGACTGAAGGAAGTCTCCGACACTCAAGTGGTCATCCAACAGGGTAGCGAATTGCACATTCTTCGCGTAGGAGCTCGCCCGCCGGCAAATCCCAATAACGCGCCACCTCCAACCGTAAAGCCAAACGGATTATCCTAACCGGAAATGATTTACAGCCTTCTGAATCGCGTAGCGCTTGCGTGTGCGTCGGCTGGTTTCGCGATTGCATCTTTTCTCACGATCGCCCACGCCTCTAATATGCCGTTGCCGTGCGGTGGGAGCGGCGGATGCGATCGCGTCGCGCAAGATCCAAGCTCATATTACATGGGGATTCCGGTCTCAGGTTTTGGGATGGCTGCCTATGCGGTGTTGATCGTCGCGGGAGCTTTCCGGATCAAGGGCTTTCAGCTTCGAATTAGCTCGTTTGTCGGGTTGATGGTCTCCCTGATGGGCGTGGTTCTGAGCGGGGTGCTCACGTACCACTCGATTACGAAGATCCATGCAACCTGTTTGTGGTGCTTAGGTTCGGCCGCGATGATGGTTCTTTCTGCGGTCGCCTATCTGGCGACCCCGAAAGCATCGGAAGGGATCAAGGATGAAGGCAAGCCGATATCAGCTTTGCCATGGGCTATTGTTCCTGTACTCATAGTGGCGGCGATCGCTACTTTCGGCGGAGTAAGCAAACCGGTGCCTCCAGATTTGTCCGCGATCGACCTCAATAAGGTCTCGTACGCGGCACTTGCGGATTCGTCGCGACCTCTAGGGCAGGCGACGGCGCCGGTGACGATCGTCGAATTCTCGGACCTCATGTGTCCCGCGTGCCAACAGATGCACCAACGTCTAATGATGTTCCTCATTCATAACAACGGAAAGGTTCGGCTGATGTTCCACCACTTTCCTATGGTGAAGTTCGAGGGCCATGAACAGGCGCAGTACGCGGCAGAATTGAGCGAACAGCTCAACCCCGATGATTTTTGGGGATTTGTGAGCAAAGTATATGGGCAAGAGGAGCGACCGGATCGGGCCGCACTCGACAAGCTATTCGCTTCCTTCAAAGGCAAGCGGTTGCGTACGGCAGACGCTGCCCACGAGAAAGTAGTAAACGATATCAAGATCGGGACCGACCTTGGCGTAACCCAAACGCCCACCTACATCCTGTTCATCGACAAAAAGCCGGTCGCAAAGGCATCAAGCGTCGACATCAAGGACGTGATTCGTCGCCCCGAGTTCGCTAAGATCTTCACCGCGCGTGCGCCGAAGAAGTCATAGCGAACTCAATGGCTTGAGCCTATTTGTGAAGGCGAACGATCGTTGCCTTTGCCCGAGGCGCAGTTAGCGCGATCCTTGTTTCGTATCCGTTGCCGACCTTCGTCGTGCTTACGATTTTCGCTTCGACGTCAACCGTCTTTTTCTTCTTTGTCGTGTACGATGCTGTCAGTGAACTAGGCTTGAAGCTGCTCGAAATCACCACATTGTTCAGCGGTAATTCAGTGTTTGCGTAATCGCAGACAGCGGCCTCGCCGTCCTTCAGAGGGACAATTTCAAACGTACCCATCGGAATCACAGTGGCATCCAGTTTGCCGTTATGGGCGTGGACCAATAGGAAGTGGAAGTAGCCGCCCTCTTCCGGGTCGCCGTCCATCGGCGCGCCTGCTCCTCCCGCGATTCGGTAGTCGATTCCGTCGTGTACCTGAGCGTTGTAGATGTGATCGTGGCCCTCGACAACCATCTTGACGCCGCCTTGGAGGTAGATCTTGTGGATCATCGCCGATTGATCGACGTGCGCAGTCTCTTTCTCCGAGTTGCTACCGCGAACGAAGACAGGGTGGTGCTGGAATACGACTGCCGGCTTCTTCCCGTCTAGCGTCTTCTTCAGCCACTCCAACTGAGGCCCGAAGATCGAGGGCTTCTCGGCCGGAAGTTCGGTGCACACCGCCACAAATCGAATTCCGCCGAACTCAAATGCCCCATAGGGCGCGCCGAACGCCGCGGTGTACGCTTTGTAGAAATCCTGTCGGTTGTTGATCTCGTGGTTGCCCGGAGCGTTGAAGAAAGGGCATGGAAGCGTTTGAATGAGAGGCTTCATCCAAGCGATCTCTTGCTTGTACTGTTCGAGCGTCTCTTCGTTTCCGTACAGTAAATCTCCCGACGAGAGAATGAACTCGGGGCCGATCGCGCTCACTTCCTTGAGCAACTCGCGAAACGTATGGGTGGGGGGTAGGCCGGCGCCGGCGGGGCGATTGTCACCAAGCCCGACGAACCAAAAATCGGATTTGGATGGAGGCAGAGTTTTGGAGTTGATGGAAGGGATAGTGGTCTGAGTAACGAGGGCGCAAACGAGGGTTGAGATCATAGTTTTCTAAAAGACAGAGAACCCCCTGTTCGGAAGAACAGGGGGTTCCAAAGTGAGCACAGAACTACTGGCAGGGGCTGGAGTTCCAAGGCTGAGAGTTCGGATACCAATGGTCGCCGTACAGGTAGTTGTTCGGATCCAACGTGGCGCCAAGCGACATGTTCTTTGCATGACCGTCAGCGAACGAGTAGTTCGCGTTCTGGCCGCTGGTGTGTCGGTCGAAAGCTACTCGGAGGATGTCGAAGTTCTTGAATTGCTTGGGGTTAGCGGCATATCCGCCAATCGCAGCGATGGCTAGCTGCTTGAGCGTATCTGCCGCCGGCATCTTCGCATAAGCTTTTCCACTTGCAGGATAGGCAACGATCGGCCAGTTCGGACAAGGCTGCGAAGGCTGGAAGCCGCTCGTACCCTTGTGCTGGTTACCGGTGATGCCGTCGTTTCGGTGCTCGGCAACGACGATCTGGCTCGAAGGGGAATTGAAGGCGCTGAAGCCTACAACTGTCCAGTCGTGTGCCGGCATCGCGTTGTAAACCGGGATGTAGCTGTTCAATTCGGCTTCCCAGTCGCAGGTCATGAGACCATTGGTGAGCTGTCCAGCTCCGGACTGGCCGGTGGAGCAGGCCGGGTTGTCGGTCTTTACTGGCGCCGGGTCGGACGGGCAAACGAAGATGCCCCAGTTCTTGATGTAAGGCTGAATCAAGAACGTCCAGTGAACCTGATACTGTCCGACTGGGTTTGCCGGGTTATAGGTGCCGGGGTAACCGCCTGCGGCTTCCTGCTCCCAGCTCGTCTGGCAAAGCGTATCGTCAGCGTCGCCGGCATACATATAGAGACCCAAGGCAATCTGCTTTGTATTGGCAAGACACGTGGTCTTCTTCGCTGCTTCTTTTGCCTGTGCGAACACGGGGAAAAGGATAGCTGCGAGGATGGCAATGATGGCAATGACTACCAACAGTTCGATCAGCGTAAAGGCTTTTTTCATATTTGGAATGGCTCCGAAACCGGTTTTCTTCTGTGTTAAGAACGTACGGCGATAAGCTATCCGTCGATTGTTAAGAACGCATTAAACTATCGAAATGTAGATTTCGGCTAAAAGCAGTGGTTGCAGGGAGAGAGCCGCAAGCGCGGTC
>Ga0364866_10397_pt1 | contig 28239 bp, 26 predicted proteins | sample ExccelAu500001D3_3_FD_206913 | JGI IMG/M metagenome (GOLD analysis project Ga0364866, IMG submission 206913) | Enriched cells from Trout Bog Lake Hypolimnion, Wisconsin, USA - BchlTB.Aug13.5000.01.D3 | ecosystem: Environmental > Aquatic > Freshwater > Lake > Hypolimnion/Profundal zone | place... | reverse complement strand
TGAACATAATGTAGTTAAAGAAATGCGTTACACCTATCAGAACATGACCATGAAAAACATGACTGAAAGTTTGAACGAGGCGATGCAGCGGAAAGAAGAAGCGCTCAGTAGTTTTAAATTGGGCGTACTTGATCTAATTGACCGCGCAAAAGTGGAACATATTTTTTGGAAAGTTTGTAAGAAGGCAAACGCCTGGGCAGGTGAGCTTCGTCACGTGCCTGAAGAAGTGGAAAAGCTCAGTAAAATTCTAGCCGATCAATACTTGGCAAATTTTTCAATATTTCAATCCATGCCCGATCACTGGGCAATTCAGCAGTTATTTCCAGTGATGCCCGTTCATCGCTTAGGTGAAGAGCCTAATCATACGGCAACTTTAGTAGACATTACCTGTGATTCAGATGGAAAAGTATCTAAGTTCATTGATCTTCGCGATGTGAAGGACACGATCAAGTTGCACCCGCTTAAAGAAGGCGAACCTTATTACGTCGGCTTGTTCTTAACCGGCGCTTACCAAGATATTATGGGCGATCTTCATAATTTATTTGGTAAGGTGAATGAGATTCACGTTTTCCTCGATGATACTGAGCCAGGTGGATATTATATTGAAGAAGTCATTCGTGGAAATAATGTCGCTTCGGTCCTCTCATGGATTCAATATTCTCCGGCCCATCTTGAAAAAGAAATCAAAGGTCTGATTGATCGCAAAGTACGTGAAGGCGCTGTGAAGCCTCGCGAAGGCGTTGAGCTTCAAAACTTTTACGAAAATGTCCTCCAAGGTTATACCTACATTGATACACTGAAGCCTAGTTTAGTGGGTAAGACGAGTCTTATCGTTAGAGATGATTCAGTAGAAACAACTTTGGAAATTCCGGGAGCTGCGATACTGCAATGAAAATACTGAATCAAGGGTTTGATCACGTAGAGTTTTTTGTTCACGAAATCGATACGCATGTTTCTACGTGGGAACGAATGGGCTTTGAAAAAGTTGCAGATGTAGTGGTTGTGGCTAAAGGCGCGCGTCACGTGGTGATGGGCCAAGGCTTTGTCCACTTGCTTCTTACTCAATATAATGGCGGACCTGAGTCTAATGTACAAACGGGTTATAGCTTTCTAAAAGCACATGGCGATGGTATCGGTGTACTTGCGGTTGAAGTTGAAGATTCAGCGGAAGCGTTCAGGGAAGTGGTTGCTCGCGGCGCTCGCCCTGCGATGGAGCCGAAGTCATTTGAAACTGAAGAGGGTACCTTGGTGCTTTCTGAAGTGTGGACTCCCGCAGATTTTCGCTATCGTTTTGTAGAACGAAAATTGAAAGGCGAAGCAAAGCCTGGAACTGGAAACTTTAAGAATAAGGCCCCATTGATTGATGGTGTCAGTGTAGCGCGTTTGGAAAGCCCCTCGCCCACGGGCATCATGAAAATTGATCACCTTACCAACAATATCGACATGGGCCAGTTCAACACCTGGGTGCATTTCTATACTCAAGTTTTTGGTTTTAAAGCCGTTCGCAGGTTCAATATTAAAACGGGGCGGACGGGGCTCCTTTCAGATGTAGTTCAAAGTGAATGTGGACGCATCAAAGTGCCCATCAATGAAGCGACTGAAAAAGAAAGTCAAGTTCAGGAGTTTGTGGATCGATTTAAAGGCGCTGGCGTTCAGCATCTTGCGTTTCAAACGACCGACATTATCAATGGTCTAAAAACTTACCGTGAGCGCGGATTTAAATTTCTAAGCGTTCCCTCAACCTATTATGACGTGGTTCCAACCCGTGTTCCTGGCGTGAAAGAAGATTTAAAAGTGCTTGAGTCGCTTGGGATTCTTCTTGATGGCGAAGGCGGCGGATACCTCATGCAAATTTTCACACAAGAACTGATCGGACCTTTCTTTTTAGAACTCATTCAACGTAAGGGGAACGATGGTTTTGGTGAGGGCAACTTCACCGCACTCTTTGAGGCAATTGAACGCGATCAAATTAAGCGTGGAGTACTGAAGGCGTAATTGCCGAAGGAGCCTTGGTGCTAAAGTCCAATGTAGCTGCAGTTTTTAATGAACGTAGAAAAAAGCTAATGGCCATGGACCCTGACGGCTGTTTCGTACTTTTTGGGGCAGGCGAAGTCACTCGTAACAACGACGTTCATTATTCATTTAGGCAAGATTCCAATTTTCTTTATCTCACTGATTTTGATGAGCAGGATGCGGTATTAGTGCTGGTGGCTGGGGAAACCCATCTCTTTGTGTTGGAGCGAGATCTGGATCGCGAAATCTGGGACGGAGAACGTTATGGAGTTGATCGAGCAAAAGCTGTTTTTCAAGTTGATCACAGCTATTTAGTAAAAGAGTTTTACTCCAAGCTTGAAGAGCTCTTAGCAGATGCTAAGCGAGTATATTATTCACTCGGTGAAAATAATAACAAACGAGATGCCATGATGATTTCGGTCTTAAAGCGTGCGTCTCGCTACCAGGGCAAGGGATCTCATGGATCGTTGCCACTGCTCGATTGGCAACCCCTCGTTTCAAAACTTCGGATCGTAAAAGATGATTTTGATTTGCAGAATATACGTAAAGCCTGTTCAATCAGTGCTCGTGCCCACACTCTTTTACTGAAGCGCGTTCGCGCAGGCATGAGCGAGTTCGAAGCTAGTGCAGAGTTTCAATATTTTGTTTTTAAGAATGGCTGTACTGACCTCGGTTATGGGCCCATATTCGCGGGTGGATACAATGCAACAACTCTCCATTACTCCCGGAATAATGAACTGCTGAAGCACGGTGATCTATTGCTGGTGGATGCGGGTGGAGAAGTGAATTCATATACTGCAGACATCACTCAGACATTTCCGATATCGGGTACGTTTTCTACCGAGCAGAAAAAAGTGTACGAGAAAGTATTGCAGGTGAATCGGACTATTATTTCTGAACTTAAACCGGGCCTGACTTACCGTGATGTTCATACTCGTTCGGTTGAACTCATTATCGATTCACTGCTTTCCCTGGGTGTGTTGACTGGTTCAGTAAAAGAAAATATTGAAAGCAAAGATTACCGCAAGTATTTTCCTCACGGACTTGGCCACTACTTGGGTCTTGATGTTCATGACGCAGGCCTTTATGACAACCGCGGCGTAGATGTGAAACTTGAAGCCGGAATGCTGATCACCGTTGAGCCGGGGCTTTATTTTCGTGATCGAGGGAATCCTTATTATGGTATCGGGGTGCGTATTGAAGATGATGTGCTTTTGACCGATAATGGATGTGAGGTGCTTACCCACGAGCTTCCTCGAACTGTGGATGAATTACAAAATTTAAGGACCATCGCAAACTCGTGATTAAGTTAGGACCGTTTGATTTAGACCATCCCTTTTTGTTAGCACCTATGGCTGGAATTACGAATTCGCCGTTCCGTCGCCTCATGCGCAAATACCAGAGCTCCCTTGTGATTTCAGAACTCGTTTCTGCCAATGGAATTGAATATGCGTCTCATCGTACGCTTGAGCTTTTAAAGTTTACGGAAGAAGAGCGGAAAGTTGGCCTTCAAATTTTTGGTGAAGACGAAGAAAATCTCGTTCGCGCATGTCAGGTAGTTGAAAAAATGGGCGCTGACTTCGTCGATTTAAATCTGGGCTGCCCAGTGCCTAAGGTAGTAAAAAAAGGAGCGGGAGCTGCCATGTGCAGGAATCCATCGGAGCTCGGGAAAATTCTTGCGTCGATGGTGAAGTCAGTAAAAATTCCGGTCACGATTAAAATTCGTACGGGTTGGGACGCGACACTCAGAAATGCAAATGAAATTGTAAAAGTGGCGAGTGATGCGGGAGTAGCGTGGGTCGCGATTCACGGCAGGACACGTGCCCAAGGGTACAGCGGAGATGCCGATTGGGATTTTATCGGAGACGTCAAAGCGAAAAGCGCGCTTCCGATTATTGGAAATGGAGATGTGGTCACGCCCGAACAAGCAGTTAAGCGATATAAAACCTATGGAGTAGACGCGGTGATGATCGGCCGAGGTGCGCTTCGAAATCCATTTTTATTTGAACAGAGTTTTGATTTACTCGAGGGCCGCACTCCACAAGCGATTACTGCCGATCGTTTGATTGGATTACTCGACACGCAGAAATTATATTTAGCCGAATCGTTTGAAGGGCGCGCTTCCATGATCCATGCGCGTAAATTTCTTGCATGGTACTCAAGCGGTTATCCTGGCTCCGCAGAATTTAGAAGAAAGGTATTTACGATCCCCGACGGTGAAGTTCTCTGGGATGAAACACGCAACTTTTTCAGAACCGCATTTGAACAACGAGATATGAGTTTTTTAAGCGAACCGTTCCTGATGGGCGGGCACGGTTAAAAGGTCGGGCCCACCTTTTGGTTTAGCTTTGCGTCATTTTTTAACTGTTGAAATGCGGCTAAAACTAATATTTTGAGGTCTTGATTTGAGCTAATTTATGCTCGAGGCCCGCATGCAGGTGTGGACCTGTAAATTCAAAACCCAAGCGCTCTAAAACGCTTACTGAAGGTTTGTTTTGAGGAAGTACAAAAGCATAAACCCACATTGTTCATGAGATCGGATAGATGGTCAATGTCTTGATGCGTCCAGGGGCGAATGATCAGCCGATCAGTTTTAAGCATGGACTAATTTTAGGGTGCTTTTTGTGGGCAATCAATCCCCAATCTCAAATCATCCATGCCTTTTTGAATTTCGTCCTGAATGCGATTATAAATTCGGTCAATAGAGTTTGCTCCATATCGCTCATCTTGGCCAAGTTCAAGCGGATCCAAGGGGTTGCCGACTTTGATTTTTATTCTTGCCGGAAAAATGGGAACTAACGGTGTATGAAAAAAAATAAAAAGGACGGCAAGGATAGTGACCCAAAGTGGCACATGTGAATAGAAGATTGTAAATGCAGCTGCCGAAAAAAAGATCTGCCCTAATGTAATGGGAAAAACAGTGAGGCCCACCATGCGTGGAACAATTAGAATTCGCGCAAGTAATTTACTTCTGATTAAAACGGGGTTGACCATGTGATTGCCTGAAATTGAAATAGGCACAACGGAAACTTTAGATGCTACGGCTATACTAGCGAAACCCTTATGTTGACCCAAGTCGCATAGATGGCGTTCGGTGAATGGGCGGAGGCCCTCTTCGGCACCACCGGGAAAAATGATGAGTGAATTTCCCTGATTTAGTGTATCCACAGCCGCGTCAAACGTAGCTGGAATTGCGCCTATTTTTTGCATAAAATGACGGATGGGTGGGCTCTTGAAAACGATACGGTGAGCGAGTCCATAGATGGGTTTGTTTTGGTTTTTTTTCCAGGAGTCGAGTAAGGCGAAAATTTCAATTCCAGATCCGATATTATGATTTGAAATGAAGAGATAAGGGCCATCTTGTAATTTTTCAAATCCCTTCACCTGGCAGCCAAAAAGAAAATGAAACGCAGGCATAAATCGTTTAAGGCAGGAGTGAATGAAGTCTGGATCGCGCAGGTGTAGGGTGGCCACTTGTTTTTTCAATTTTAAAATAACTTACGCCAAATCTCTTCTTTGAATCCTACAGCGCCATTTTTTTCGGTCAGGAGGAAAGGACGCTTGATGAGTTTGCCGTTTTTGGACAAGAGCGTGAGCGCTTCCGCTTCAGTCATGCCGGCTTTAATTTTATCTGAAATTTTTTGTTCACGATAAACTACACCTGAAGTGTTGAATAGATTTTTGAAGGTACCGCCATCTCGCTTCAAAAAAGTGAGCATCTGTTTTAACTCAGCTAAAGAAGGGGGTTGATCAATAATGGGGATTGCTTCGTAGTTTGCTTTCTTTTTGTCTAGAAACTTAAGGGCTTGTTGGCAAGTGCTGCAGCTTTTGTATTGGTAAATTTTTGTTGGCATAGAGTTCACTCCGGAAATAAAACTTTTAATGCTTCTTCAGGTTGAAGCAATCCTTGAGCCAATGAGCGAAGGATGACTAATCTTGCTTCGGTTTCGTTGGTGGGGCCGGTTGTGGCTTTATTATTAATGGCCTCAGTGACGGGTGCGTAGCTTGCCGATTCAGCGACCTGGGCGTTACTCAATGATGAAGGTGCGGCGCTTGATGTGGGTTGATCGGGCACGGCAATGCCGTTCGCAATGTACATGATTCTAGCCATCTTTTCGCGGAAGTGGGAAGGAAGTGTTTTTTCAAACTCAGCCATCTCGTGGGTAACATTAAAACCGGCCATCGTATTGTGCATGATGGATTGCATCTTCATCATTTGTTCGGGTGTGAGGGAGCGCATGAGTTCGCTCAATTCGGCGATGGCTTTTGGATTCAATTTAGTAGGGTCGATCATGGCGATAACATTAGTTTAAGTGAGGGGTTTTTACAAATCTTTACGGAAGTTGGAATGAATGGTTATTTTCTTTGTTATTTGTTAAATAGATGGGATGAGCTTGCCTGACGAAAATCTTACCTTGATAGAAAAACTTCGCCGCATTCAAATTGAATGGCAGCTTGACGTTTTGGCTTTGGCAAAAATCACCCATACTTCGGCGGATCTCCTCAATCAGTATTTCGCATATTCAAAAGAAGAGTTATTGGCATTGCCGTCCATACCGGATGGATTCGGTGCGGCAGTATCTTTAGTTTCGATTTACCAGAACTTAAGCCGGAGTATTTCTGACAGTGAAAAACAGAACGAATGGTTAATTACCCCAAATGACGCATACGATGGCCATAAACCCATTGAAGTAATGGCGATGTCACCGGCCCACGTGGCTTGGATCAGTTACACGCTGGTGAGCTCCGTGCCCTAAGGGTCACCAAGATCGAAAATTCGTATAGCGCATAGTGTTTAAAGTGGTGTTTTGCCCCCATTGGAAGCTGAAGCTACAGCTTGTTTGCTCCATGAATTTCGAAACCGAATTTATGATTTACTCTATTGAAAATGTGACCTATTTTTGATTCATGGGAAAATTTTGGGGGAGTATTGTCATCTTTTTTTTATTGTTAACAGGCAGTGTTCGGGCCGATCAATCGGTGTTTGAGTTGGCCCGGGATCCTGCTCAGCGGATCGCATTTAGGAACTCAGGCGGTTTTGCAAAGGGTGGGGTTTGCTGGTGGCATTCAAGGCTTCAGCGGGCGTTCTTTTATTTAGCGAAATTTGATTCCGCTGCACCGAAACCCTCAACGCGTGAAGCTGCAAAAATAATTCATGATTTGATGTGGGAGAAGTCATATGTGGTCATTCCTGGATTTTCAGACACGTTTTCATTTACGAAAGCATTTCAAAAATTAATCCAGCGAAAATTAAACGCGTGGCAAATCGGTGATGGAGTAGGGAATCTGGGTTGGGTCTTTGGCCTCAAGGGGCACTCACGGCTAAAGCCTTCATTGATGAAGCAACACATGGATCAAGTTTATTCCCAGTATTTAAGTGCCCGAGACCGCGGTGAAATGCTTTGGCTAATGCTGCAAATCAAAGGCATTTCCTCACATTCCTCGCTTTTAGAGTCAATGACTCCAAACGAATTTGGTGGTTACAATTTAGAGATGATTGATAGCAACCGCCCGAACCTAATGATTCCATATATCTATAAATCGGGAGATCAATCGCTCGTTCCTCATGGCATAGAAAAATACAAACCGAGTTGGGTGCCTTACGTTGGGTACGCCCGGGATTTAAAGCGAATTCGTAAAGTCATTCATTAAATGAAACGATTTACATTTCTTTGCTGAGCAAAACCTTGGTGCCTTCGATAGTAATTTTAAAACCTTCTTCGTCTTTAGTAATGTGCTTCAGTAGTTCATAATAGGCGGCGCTCAGGAATTTCGCATCTTCGTGAGTTCCATTATTGGGATGAGGGACACTTACGGTGAGTCTGCCCGGCGAGTATTTTAAAGTGGCCGGATCGAGTTCACCCATTCTCCCATCGTTGAGCACCACGGTGAAGCCGAGCTCAGGGACGCCGTCAATTGCAGTGACGAAATAAATGGTATCTTCAACATGGATGATTTTTGTTTCTCTCCCGAGCCTGATTTCGTGCCCATTGGGTGACTTATAAACATTTCTAGAGAAACCTAAAATGGTACCGGCGTGAGTAATCTCCTCGCCATTGGAGAGCCAAGTACCGTTCTTGGTGAGAATAATATTTTCATGGATTCCAAAAAAACTTTGATCAACGTTGGCGCTCATATTTTTTTCACTAATTCTTCCCGTTTTAATTCGTGTGCGAGTTGAACTCTAGAGGCACGTCTTTTCATTGCGGCTTGATTTCTTCTTTTCTCTACATCGGAAACCGGTGTGAGTTGCGGAATTTCGCACGGTTTTCCGTCGGCCCCCACAGCAACAAAAGTGAGATAGGAGCTAACGCAATGGCGTTTTTCGCCGGTAAGTGGGTTTTCAGAATCCACTCTGACCCCCACTTCCATTGAGGTTCTACCAGTCGCGTTTACGCAAGCTCTGATTTCAACAACGTGTCCTAATCTGATGGGCGCAATAAAATGAAGCGCATCAATAGAGGCTGTAACCACGGTATAGCGCGCGTGCTTGCCGGCAGCAATCGCTCCTGCAATATCGATCCAAGACATCACTGCTCCTCCAAAAATCGTTCCTAGGGCATTGGTGTGCTGAGGGAGGACTAATTCGGTCATAATGACTTCTGATTCGCTCGGATTCTTGCTCATAAATTGATTATAATCTTTTATCAGATTTTCGTTGCAAATTTTTAAATGGCGATAGGATACTGGGGTTGGGAAATACGAGTCTCTACGGAATGGAGACTCACCATGGAGGATATATGGGAAAAGAGCACGAAGGCTCGAAAGTTCTGAAAGAGGTTGTGAGTCTCACTGGCCTGCCAGAAGAGTTCCTGGATACGGAAATTACGCAACTTTTAGGCACTGCAGGAGAGAGTGTCAACAATATGACGCTCGATCAGCTCCGTTCAGTGATGCTTAACTACCTAGAAACCATAAATGATGAAATGATGCGAGAAGACAGTAAACACTGACTGTGATTTATTTTAGTAGTAGTCTAAACTATCCGATAGGGCATTAAGCAGTACCAACGTGAAGCTCAATGCAACTTGAAGGAGAAAAAACCTGATGCTTATTAATATCGCGCGTCCCAAAGTACCCGCAGATTTAATTCAACCTGAATTAGTGGGGTTTAATTCGACATCGCTGATTACGGGCCCTCAGGGTTATATACCTAATCCTATTGTGGTCGAACAAACCGCTCGCGGTGAGAGACAATACGATATTTATTCGCGTCTCCTCATTGATCGCATTATTTTTCTGGGAACAGAAGTAAATGATGTGGTGGCGAATCTTTTAGTCGCACAAATGTTTTTTCTTGAGTCGAGTGATCCTGAAAAGGATATTCATTTTTACATTAACTCTCCGGGCGGTTCCGTTTATGCGGGCCTTGGGATTTACGACATCATGAATTTTATTCAATGTGATGTATCTACGTATTGCATTGGAATGGCAGCGAGCATGGGAGCATTCCTTCTTTCTGCGGGTGCAAAGGGCAAACGCTATAGCCTTCCGAGTTCAAGAATCATGATTCACCAACCATTGGGTGGGGCGAGGGGCCAAGCGTCTGATATTGAAATTCAAGCGAAAGAAATTCTTTATTTGAAAAACCAATTGAACGAAGCGCTCGCTCGACATACGGGTAAGCCACTCGCACAAGTTGAAAAAGATACCGATCGAGATAATTACCTCTCGGCTGCCGATGCGGTCGAATACGGTTTAATTGATAAAGTAGTACCAAAGAGGGGCGCATAAAAAATGGATACACCTAAATACGGAAGCAGCCTTGGCAATTTAACTTGTTCATTTTGTGGCAAAAGCCAACGTGAAGTGAAAAAGCTAATTGCAGGACCAAGCGTTTACATTTGTGATGAATGTATTGATCTTTGTAACGATATTATTCGTGAAGAAGGTCAAAAAGTAGTCCCGGGTGCGGGAGTTGGAGCAAATCCAAACGGAGCTCTTCCAAAACCGGCGGAAATTAAAGCCCATTTGGACGAGTACGTAATTGGACAAGATCGCGCCAAGAGAATACTATCTGTTGCGGTTTACAATCATTACAAAAGAATCAATCATCAATCGAATTTGAAAAAAGGTGAAAAAGGAAGTGTGGAACTGACCAAGAGTAATATTTTGCTCGTAGGTCCTACTGGTTCTGGTAAAACACTCCTTGCAGAATCACTCGCGCGAATTTTAAATGTTCCTTTTGCGATTGCCGACGCAACAACGCTTACTGAAGCGGGTTATGTGGGTGAGGATGTGGAGAATATTATTCTTACGCTTCTTCAAAATGCAGAGAACAATGTAGAAAAAGCTCAGCGTGGAATCATTTATATTGATGAAATTGATAAAATTTCCCGCAAGAGCGAGAATCCTTCCATCACTCGTGATGTGAGTGGAGAAGGCGTTCAGCAAGCACTTTTAAAACTGATGGAAGGAACGATTGCGAATATTCCACCAAAGGGCGGACGTAAGCATCCCCAACAAGAGTTTATTCAAGTGGATACCAAAAACATTCTCTTTATTGTGGGTGGGGCATTTGTGGGACTTGATAAAATCGTGGCTCAAAGAAGCGGTAAGCGCTCCATGGGTTTCAATGCAAACATTACGACTAAAGAAGACCTCAATATTTCAAAATTATTCGCGAAAGCTGAGCCAGAAGATTTAATCCGCTTTGGAATGATTCCTGAATTTATTGGTCGTGTGCCCGTCATTGCTACTCTTGCTGAACTCGATGAAGCGACCTTGATTAGTATTCTCACTGAGCCGAAGAATGCGCTCACGAAGCAATATGCAAAACTTCTTGAATACGACGGAGTCACGCTTGAGTTTGAACCACCAGCATTGGTGGCAATTGCGAAAGAAGCGATCAAGCGAAATACCGGCGCACGGGGATTGCGCGCCATTATTGAGCAAACGATGCTGGATGTGATGTATGACCTTCCGGGCGACTTAACTGCCAAAAAATGTGTAGTGACTGAGAATACGATTTTAAAGGGTGAAAAACCGATCATCGTTCAATCTGATGAAAAACGCGAAACCGCGTAGTTCAGCCATTGCTTCTGCGGCAGTTGAAAATCAATGGTGCAAGGATTTTGAGGTCAAAGGAACCAAGGGAACGCTCTTGCTCCTTTATATTCAGCCCGGCGCTTCGAAGACTCTCGTAAAGGGAGTTCATGGAGATCGCTTGAAGATTTCTGTGAAGGCACCGCCTGTTGAAGGCGCTGCAAACGAAGCGGTCATTGAATTTATTTCAGAACTACTGCGAATATCTAAGTCGCGAATTCATCTTTTAAGTGGCGATACTTCAAGACAAAAGAATATCTGGCTCAGTGAAATTGCTTCAACCGATGTCTCTCAGTGCTTTACTCGCACTTAAAGGTCATTTCAGACGCGTAATCTTTTCCATTAGACATAATATAGCCAGCGGCGCCCATGCTTCCGATGGGGGTACCGTTTCCAACAATCATTGCAGCAGTGGACGCATTGTGAAGCGTGTCTCTGTCTTTTTCGTCCATCGAACCATTGTAATTGGTTTTTTCAGTTACAAAAACAGCGTGCTTATTTTGGCTGCCGCAATAATGGTTCGCTTCTTTGATCGCTTTTCGTTCGGCACCGTCGCGCTCTCCCGCGCGAACAACAATATGGTTCATTCCATTATCACCTGGACGCACGTCCTTGTGATTTGCGCAGGCCGCAATGGCTAAAACTAAAATACCAAGAAGATGTTTTTTCATGATGATAAAATTAGCTCATCTTTAAAGACTTTCTGCAATCCCTATCTAAGTTCTTTGAAGATTCTGATAATTCTTGTTAATCTTGCATGTATGAGCAATCGAATTAAAATAGGTAAAAACATTTCTGGATCGTCTGAGATATTGTCATCCGGAGCACTCGAGTTTCTTCTTCTGATTCACGATCGTTTTCATATGAGGCGTGAAGAATTGCTTCAGGCGCGAGTGAAAAGACAAGTGGCGCTTCGCAATGGAGCCATGCCCACTTTTTTGAAGGAAACCGCTCAAATAAGATCTGGTGATTGGAGAGTGGCGAGCACTCCGCACGATCTTCAAGACAGGCGGGTAGAGATTACCGGCCCTGCGGAAGCGAAGATGCTGATTAATGCACTCAATTCAGGCGCAAAAGTATTCATGGCCGATATCGAAGATTCCCTTTCGCCGACTTGGGAAAATGTTATTCATGCGCAAGTGGCGTTGAAGGCTGCTGTAAGGCGAACTCTTACATTTCAAAATCCTGATAATGGAAAGACTTATAGCCTGAATGAAAAAACGGCAACACTCATGGTGCGGCCGCGCGGTTGGCACTTACATGAGAAAAATTTGCTCATCGATGGTGAGCCGGTGAGTGCAAGTCTTTTTGATTTTTCACTTTTCTTTTTCCATAACGCACATGAAACTTTAAAACGGGGGACAGGGCCATATTTCTATTTGCCTAAAATGGAGAGCCATCTGGAGGCGCGTCTCTGGAACGAAGTATTTGAATTCGCTCAAGGGATTTTAGGTATAGCAAACGGCACGATACGCGCTACCGTTTTGATTGAAACTATTCTAGCCGCCTATGAAATGGACGAAATACTATTTGAATTAAAAAATCATGCGGCTGGATTGAACGCTGGACGTTGGGATTATATCTTCAGCATGATTAAGAAATTTAGTTATTCAAAAGAGTTTATCCTTCCCGACCGTTCACAGATCACGATGACAGTTCCCTTTATGAGGGCATATAGTGATTTGTTGGTAAAAACCTGTCATCACAGAAATGCTCACGCGATGGGAGGCATGTCTGCTTTTATTCCCAATCGTAAAGATCAGGTGGTCACCGAAAACGCGCTTAAAAAAGTTCGCGAAGATAAAGAGCGTGAAGCACGCGCAGGTTTTGATGGAACTTGGGTTGCTCATCCCGATTTGGTACCTATCGCACAAGCTGAGTTTGACAAGGTAATGGGTAATTCACCCAATCAAAGAAATAAACTCAGAGATGATGTGGTCGTGAGCGATAGAAATTTGACGTATATTAAAATTGAAGGTGCAGTAGTTACGGAAGCGGGCGTCCGCGGTAATATTCAAGTGGCTATCCAATATATTGAACGTTGGATTTCCGGAGTAGGTGCCGCGGCTTTGCATAACTTGATGGAAGATGCGGCCACAGCGGAGATTTCAAGGGCACAACTTTGGCAATGGATTACACATAAAGTCACGATGACGACTGGCGAAGTAATTACAAAGGAGCTTTACCTTGACTATCGCAACGATGAGCTAAAAAAGTTGAAGGATTCTTCACCCAGTCAAAACATTTTTCGATATGATGATGCAGTGGAGATATTGGATCAACTAGTATTGAACCATGACTTCATCGATTTTTTAACGCTACAAGCTTACGATAAACTGAACTGACGCAACTTAAAAACAACGAGGAGACGTTATGGGAAACAGCTCAAAAGACCAAGCCAATGAACTAAGAAAAGCATGGGAAACGGATCCACGGTGGAAAGGGATTCGTCGCGATTATTCTGCAGAAGACGTAGTGAAACTGAGACCCTCTATTCTGGTAGAACACACGCTTGCCCGAAAAGGTTCTGAACGTTTATGGAACTTGGTGAATACAGAAAGTTTCGTACCATCACTCGGTTGTTTAACCGGCGCCCAAGGCGTGCAAATGGTAAAAGCAGGCCTAAAAGCAATTTATTGTAGCGGCTGGCAAGTGGCTGCAGATGCAAACCTTTCAGGTCAAACCTATCCTGATCAAAGTTTATATCCTTCAAACAGTGTTCCTTCACTCGTAAAGCGAATCAACAATGCTCTTACTCGTGCGGATCAAATTCATAATGCTGAAGGTAGTAAGAATGACACTTATTGGTATGCTCCGATTATTGCCGATGCTGAAGCTAGTTTTGGTGGTCCCCTCCATTCTTTTGAGATCATGAAAGCAATGATTGAGGCAGGTGCAAGTGGTGTTCACTTCGAAGATCAGCTTGCCTCGGAGAAAAAATGTGGGCATTTGGGTGGAAAAGTTCTCCTTCCCACCGCCACAGCGATCAGGCAGTTAACGGCTGCTCGCCTAGCCGCAGATGTGTTGGGCGTCCCAACCGTATTGGTTGCGCGAACGGATGCACAAAGTGCTACTTATCTTACTTCTGATGTCGATGCCCGTGATCATGCATTTTTAACAGGCGAACGCACTCCAGAAGGCTATTTTAAATTGAAGAATGGAATGCCGATCACGATAGCTCGTGGTCTTGCTTATGCTCCCTACGCGGATTTAATTTGGTTTGAAACTTCAACGCCAGATTTAAACGAGGCCCGTGAATTTGCCAAAGCGATTCATGCAAAATTTCCCGGTAAATTACTGGCCTATAATTGTTCTCCTTCATTTCATTGGGAGAAGAAATTAAATGCAACTGAGATTGCATCTTTCGCCAAGGATATCGGTGCCCTTGGATATAAATACCAATTCGTCACTCTCGCCGGTTGGCACTTGGTGAATTACCATACTCATGATTTGGCAAGACAGTTCAAAGACGAACAAATGAGTGCCTATGTTGCACTTCAAAATGCCGAATTTGCAGCTGAGAAAGTTGGATATACTGCAACTAAACACCAACGCGAAGTGGGTACGGGTTACTTCGATCAAGTGTTGATGGCAGTGACTCAAGGGAAGGCCTCAACGGGGGCACTTGCCGGATCCACTGAAACCGAACAATTCTAGGTAAGCGTTGAACGCAGAGGCACGAGCCGATGCGTGAGGTGCGCGCAAGCGCATGCTGGAGCAGGATGCGTAAGCAATCCTAAATCTGCTGCGTGAAAAGGATTAAAACGTCCTCAACGTACTGACGCGTACGCCTCGGACGTTTTAATCCTTTTCACTTCGCATCTTCAGCTATTTGAACGTTCTACGAAAATATGGATTCATTAATAAATTATATTAAAGTCAATACGGTTTTAATGAATTATATCCATTTTTAGCTGGCATGAATCATGCGGCATGACTGAAACAAGTGACAAAAGAACACTGATTCAGGACGTCACCTATTTGCCGGAATTATTTAAGGATTTTTTTCATTTTCTTCACACAAAATTTACACACAACCCTCAGGATATGGTGAAATAGGTTCTAGGAAGGAGTCTTAAGGATGGATTTCAACCCCCGCCTTAAAACGCTCAAAAATGAGTAAAGCTAATAAAACAGAAAAAATTACGGTGCCCGTTCTTCCACTCAGGGAAGTCATCGTATTTCCGCACATGGTGGTGCCTCTCTTCGTAGGACGTGAAAAATCAATTCGCGCTCTTGAGGAATGTGTAGAGAAGAAAAAAGAACTCTTTCTCGTTGCCCAAAAACAAGCAACAACCGTGAACCCAGGGGACAAGGATATTTTCCAAATCGGAACCCTCGGAACTATTCTTCAAATCCTTCGCCTTCCTGATAATACAGTGAAGGTTCTTATTGAAGGAAAGCGTCGCGCGAAGATGCTGAAATTCATGGATGGTGAAACCATGATTGAGGCCGATGTTGAGGTCGTCACTGAAGTGAGTGACAAGAACATTGAAACTGAAGCGCTCGTTCGCTCACTCAAATCAACTTTTGAAAATTATGTAAAACTCAATAAGCGCATTCCTCCTGAAATGCTGATGAGTGTGAACGGCATTGAAGATCCATCCCGCTTAGGTGATGTGATTGTAGCGCACCTCAATCTTCGTTTTGAAGATAAGCAAGGTGTTCTTGAAATCATTGACCCCGGTAAGCGCTTAGAGAAACTTCTTGAACTCATGCAAGGTGAAATTGAAATCCTTCAAGTAGAGAGAAGAATTCGCACTCGTGTGAAGAAGCAAATGGAAAAATCTCAGAAGGAATACTATTTGAATGAGCAAATGCAGGCTATTCAAAAAGAACTGGGCGAGAAAGATGAATTTAAAGCCGAGCTCTTAGCAATTGAGAAGCAAATCAAAACTAAGGCGATGAGCAAAGAAGCGAAAGAAAAAGCGACCAAAGAGCTTAAGAAATTGAAAATGATGTCGCCAATGTCGGCTGAAGCAACCGTAGTGCGTAACTACATTGATTGGTTGATTAGTTTGCCTTGGGGTGAGTACACCGAGGATAGCCATGATCAAAAAGTGGCAGAAGACATTCTGAATGAAGATCATTATGGACTTGAAGATGTAAAAGAGCGTTTGCTTGAGTACCTTGCCGTGAGAACTCTCACTGAGAATTCAAAAGGGCAGATCATTTGCTTCCTTGGGCCTCCAGGTGTGGGTAAGACCTCACTTGCGCGTTCGATTTCAAAAGCGCTCGGTAAGAAATTTGTGCGCGCATCATTGGGCGGTGTGAGGGATGAAGCAGAGATTCGCGGCCACCGTAGAACTTACGTAGGCGCGCTTCCAGGCAAAATCATTCAATCACTCAAAAAAGCAGGCTCTTCGAACCCAGTGTTTTTGCTCGATGAAGTAGATAAAATGAGCATGGACTTCAGAGGCGATCCTTCATCGGCCCTTCTTGAAGTGCTCGATCCTGAACAGAATGCAACCTTCGGCGATCATTATCTAGAAGTGGATTACGATCTCTCAAAAGTAATGTTTGTGTTAACTGCAAACTCTTTGAGTGGCGTCCCTCGTCCATTACTGGATCGTATGGAAGTGATTACTATTTCTGGGTACACGGAAATTGAAAAATTCAATATCGTGAAAAAGTACCTCCTTCCAAAGCAAATGGAGCAACATGGTGTGAAGCCTGAAGCGATGAATATGGATGATGATGCCATCAGAAATATGGTTCGTCTTTATACCCGCGAAGCTGGAGTTCGTAATGTCGAGCGAGTGGCAGCAACCGTTTGTAGAAAAGTAGCGAAGAAAATCGTGGACGCAAGAATTGAAGCTGCGAAATCGAAAAAGGCCGATAAAACTGGCGTGATTCGTGTTCGGAGTGAAGATCTTGAAGAATTGCTTGGGCCACCACGCTATCTTCCTAATAAACTCGAAGCGAAAAATGAAGTCGGTCTTACTAACGGTCTTGCCTACACTGAAATGGGGGGCGAAATGCTTCAAATTGAAGTGTCAGTCGTACCAGGTAAAGGTGCAGTGAAGATCACGGGTAAGCTCGGTGATGTGATGCAAGAGTCAGCGAGCACAGCGATGAGCTATGTGCGCTCTCGTGCAGAAGCACTTGGATTAAGCCCTGATTTCTATCAAAACATCGACATCCATCTCCATGTACCAGAAGGCGCGGTTCCCAAAGACGGCCCTTCTGCCGGGATTACGATGACGACTGCGATTACGAGCGCGCTTACTAAAATACCTGTTAAACGCGATGTTGCGATGACAGGTGAAGTTACGCTTCGTGGGCGAGTGTTACCCATTGGTGGTCTCAAGGAAAAGCTTTTGGCAGCAAAAATAGCCGAAATCAAAACCGTGATTATCCCCATCGATAACGTTCCTGATTTGAAAAAAATTCCTTCCGAAATCAAAGAAGGCATGCAAATCATCCCAGTGAGTCATGTTGATCAAGTGCTCAGACTTGCTTTGAGCCTTGAGAAGCCGGAAGAGTTTTTGGCGAAAGCCGGAGCGATCGGTGAAGTGCCAGTGGCGCTCATTGATAAAGCCGTAAAAACTAAAACGGGTTCTACGGTGAATAAGCACTAAAGGATCTGCAAAATTAGAATTGAGAAGGCTGGAGCCTAAATAAGGTTTCAGCCTTTTTTATTAGCTACGTGCCAGTGCTTTTGAGGCGAAGAGTCTATCTTTCTTGCTTTTGTTTTTCCTGATGGGCGCGTTTAGTTTGTGCTTGTTTGGCCTTGGTTTGCTCTTCGGCGTCATCCTCATGAGAGTTAGTGTTTTGATCAATAATTTCATTCGTATCCAAAAATCTAAATCTACCGTCTGCAGTGATGTAGAGAATATTACTCAAAGATCCGTTCAAAGCATTTCCGTTTTTATTTTGAGGATTCATACACTCTCCATTCGTTTTGGTTGTTGTCAGCAACTGACACTATAGCTATTTCGTGATGGTTACGATTTAAGAAAATATTAAATTAAAATGACGTGTGTCTTTGGCTCTTGGAGGAGTATGCAGAGTAGTGAACCAGTTATTGTCGGATGAACGATCTTAAGGCTTGCGTGATTGTTTGGTTTTGGTTCGTTTTGATCATAATTTTCACCATCCCAAAAGTCACCATCCCAATCCACACCTCTGATTGCATGCTGTTTTGGTTTACTTTGATATGGCAGGCCTGAAAAGTTCCTGCAGGAACCGCAATTACTTCAGCGACTGGAGATAGCTCAGCGGGTACATTCGCGCAGGTCGACATCGTGTCGTAAGACTGAAGCTCTTTTAAACTCCTAGTGACATCTGGTGATTGACTTGTGCCGGCTGCAGTCGTTGACGTTTGTTTCACCGCCACTTGATCATTCGCAGCATTGATGCTGGTAATAGTGGAAGTCATGGTGAGAGTTCCAGTTCCTTGGGAACTGATTACGGTGGTGTCGTAAACGGCTTGGTCACCTACAGTTGGGTATGCGAATGCTTGCACGCTGCCGAAGGTAATGAATAACAAAAGTATGGCCTTCATAGGGTTAATTTCCTCTTCCATTGCAGTAAATCGCACTTATGCTGCGCCGTCAAAATAAACAGGGTTAAGTTACCTTAATCTAAGCTTTGTGCTATAGTATTCTGATGTCAGTAATGCTAAGTGTGCACGAGTTAAAGCATTCCTTCTCCCATCGGAATCTTTTTGAAAGTCTTACCTTCAGTCTCTATTCAGGCGAGAAAATTGCCCTCATTGGACAAAATGGAGCTGGTAAGTCCACCTTGATGAAAATCATTGCCGGACAATTGGATCCAGATTCAGGCACCGTTTCTAGAACGCGCGGCATAAAGATCGGTTACCTTACTCAATCCCCTCATTTTTCTGAAAAGGTAACGGTAAGAGAAGCGGTGTTTGCGGGAATTGCGAACGCCGACGATTGGTCCGTGATCGGTGTCGCGGAAGAAGTGATGTCGCGACTTGGTCTTAAAACAAAAGAAAAAAATTATGAAAATGATCGGGTGTCGACACTCTCAGGCGGTTGGCAGAAAAAAGTGGCGCTCGCACACGAGCTAGCGAAAAACCCTGATGTGCTATTGCTCGATGAGCCGACCAATCACTTGGATGTGGAGAGCGTGCTTTGGTTAGAAGAGTGGGTGAAAAGTAGTTCAATTTGTGTGGTGACCATTAGCCATGATCGAACATTTTTAAGAAGGACTGCAAAACGAATCATCGAAATTGATAAACGAAACCCTGATGGAATTTTGAGTATTGAAGGCGGCTTCGACTATTTTCTGGGCGTGAAGGCGGAATATATTGAGGCGCAACTCTCCCGTGAAAGCTCACTGAAGAATGTGCTCCGGCAAGAAGTAGAGTGGCTCAAGCGCGGAGCGAAAGCGCGAACCACCAAGCAAAAAGCTAGAATTGATCGTGCTGGCGAACTCAAAGAAGAAGTACAAACGCTCGCTTGGAAAAACCAATCCCAATCGCTAAAGCTTGAGTTTGAAAGTAGTACGGGCGCGCCGAAGAAACTTGTTGAGCTTGAGAACGTATCAAAACAATATGGCGAGCATGTTCTATTCAAAAATTTAAATTTGAAGATTGGTCCGAAGACCCGGTTGGGGTTAATGGGAAATAACGGAGTGGGAAAATCCACTCTGATTAAACTGATTGTTGGGTTAGAGGATCCCACCAGTGGCGATATTTTCCGCTCAGATCGTTTGGAAGTTTCTTATTTCGAGCAAAGAAAAGAAACCCTGGACCAAAGTCTGACGGTGTTAAGGACAGTTTGTACTTATGGTGAAACCGTAGAATTTCAAGGCAATAAAATGCACGTTCGCTCCTACCTTGACCGCTTCCTTTTTAGTGGAAGCCAAGTAGAGATGATGGTGAGTAAGTTATCGGGCGGGGAGCAGTCACGCCTGTTGCTTGCAAGGCTCATGCTTCGCCCTGCAAATTTGTTGATCTTGGATGAACCGACCAACGATTTGGATTTGCAAACCCTTAACGTGCTCGAGGATTGTTTAAAGGACTTCCCGGGTGCGGTGATTTTAGTCACCCACGATCGCGCGTTTATGGATGAAGTCTGTGACCAAATTCTAGCTTTTCCTGAAATGATCACTTTTGCCGAACTTGATCAATGGGAGAAATGGTTTAAAGAGCAACAAAAGAAATTACAAAGTGCGAACTCTTATAAGGGACCGGCGACTCAGAAAACTGAATCGAAAAAAATTAAGCTCAGTTACAAAGACCAACGTGAATACGATTCCATGGAGTCTAACTTAGCCGAGGCAGAAACGAAACTTCAAGCATTAGAAGAGAAGTCCGTATCACCCGAGATCACTTCACAACCTTTAGAGTTAAAAAAAGTAATGACGGCTCTTGCCGAGGTGCATGTTGAGATTGAAAAGTTATATGAGCGTTGGGCTGAACTTGAGGTAAAGGGAGCGGTAAAGTAGTGATGAGGCATTTGATCAGATTTTCGTCTGTTTTAGTCGTATTTATCGTGTTTTGTTTGCTTTCGTGTAGCACGGCTGAAAAGAAGGTTCATGTCCAAAGTGATCTCGAGCGTACGATAGCAAAGCTTAGTTCAAGTTTCGGTAGCAAGATCATCATCGTTTTAAGTGATCAACTCAAAACCGACATTCAGATGGCTGTTCCCAATGTGTTTTTTGTTAAAGAAAATGCACGGATTCGCGATTATCTTAAAATCAATCTAGCTCAGAAAATTTTTCTTATCGAAAAACAGACGGAAAATACTCATCCAAAGTTTGATCAATTGATAGACATTGACCTTCGTCACGACTGGTCTCAAGTTAATTTTCTTTCGACCGATCACAATGGTAGTTCTGGTTTTAATAGCTTTAAAATAAGTTTGTATAATTTGAGCCTCCAGGAAAAGAAACTACCTAAGTGTGGTTCTGGGGATTTGCCAGGACTTACCGATCATCAGGCGGTTATTTGTAAGAAAAGATTGAACTATTCTAGACAAGTGAGCGACATGGAAGAAACTTTCACCGGTGGGCCCGGTGTTCTCAAGAGTATTCGTAATATTTTAAAAAATAGAAAAGAGAAAGACTTTAAGGTTTTAGAAATTGGTATGGGTTCAGGCAGATTTTTACTAGAATTACAGAAACTTTTCCCCAAAATTCAGACCTATGGAATCAATAAAGAAAAGGATAGTCTTCTTTCATCAAACAAAGAGTTAATGAGTACTGCATTGTTTTTCGACATTTTTACCAGAGAGACCATCAAAGACGTCCATATGCCTAAGCTCTATTTTATGGATTTGAGTTCAGGTAAGCTGCCATTTAAAGATAACTTTTTTGATCTGGTGGTATCTCAAGCTACAATTATGTTTCTTGAGCGAAAAGATACTTTGATCAATGAAGTATGGCGAACCTTGAAGCCGTCAGGCGTTGCATTTTTAAATACATCAGATAATTTTGAGATCACCCACCCTCAATTGGAAAATGCGAACTGTGCTTTGAGTTTTCTCAACGAATTGAAAAAAGAGAACAATACAGTCGAAGGCATTTCTCGGCTGAATGACCGCTCCTTGTCTAATATTATTTTTACTAAGCGCCCTCAAGCGCCCCTGGTTTTAAATCTAAAGTATTTGCCTGAAAAATCTTATTGGAATGACGCGAAAGATATAGATGGTGAAATGGGTTGGCATTCGGTCTACAGTTTTGCAAATTGTTCACTAGAGGCGATAAAGTAGGTTTAGGCAGGATTTTTCTAGGTACTCTTCTGAAAGTGTTGATTAAACTTCAAGGTAAGTGCGGCAATAGCATAGAAAATGAGCGCCGAATACAAGAGGGAATTGAAGCCTATCCATACTGAAAAGTGAATTGCGATGTAAGCGCCTAAAATACTCGCGACACCATTTGCCAGCCAGGCCCAGCCTATTTGTGAAGGAATCAATTCGCTTAAGTTTCTTATGCCTAAGGGGAATGGAATTCCCATAAATAGTCCCAATGGGAATATGTAGAAAAAAGCCAAAGCCAGTCTTACAAAAGTATCTTTATCAGAGATAAAGTGATTGAAGGCGGGGAGTGATATCCCTAGAATTAGTGATACGGTGATAATAAAGTAAAAGGGCATGAATCTTTTTATCTTCAATACCTTAAGCCAAGTCTCAGAAGCCTTGCTACCCACCCCTGCTCCGATCATGAGCGCTGTGATGGCAACTGCTGCTGCCATATAGGGATATCCAACTCCCTGTGTGAGTTTGTTGATGAGAAAAAGTTCGAGAAAGATAAAACCAAATCCGATGGATGAAAAGTAGCTGATGAGTGGAACAAAGTGAGTTTCGTCTTTGCTTCGGCGTGCGATGATGGCGCTAAGTATGGCAATGAGCAGCACATAAAAAAGAATAACCCAGCCCATTATTTTTAAGAGGTTGAAGTTGAGGGTGTTTTCGAAATACTCCATGGTGATTCCAGTCATGGACGGAGCTTTGCGAATCTGTGCTAGTTCGGATTGGTTAGGGACATGAAAGTTTTTTCGAAGAAATTTAATATAGGGATGATCGTCTACTGCGGGACTTGCATCATAGGGCAGATTTTTAAGAAAAGGCGTCATCGTGCCGGAATAAAAGTCTGCATTGAGAAAGTGGATATTCTGAGTAGGGTCTTCGAGAAAGACGTAATCATAGCTTGAATTAAATATTTGTTTAAGGTCTAAAATGTCGTTCAGTTCCCACGGCGTCATTTTAAACAATATAGTCGGAAGATTGTCGACTGGAAGTCCATCTTTCATTTGGTCGATCACCACCACATGTTGCTCAAGGTGGTCCATGCCCATTTTTTTCCAAGCCTTGGAAAGTGTGGTAATCATCCGAGGGAATGAAGTGTGATTCATCTGAAGGATGCCGCCTGCATTTAAGTGATTGAGATATTCTTGAAAAGCTTCAACTGTGAAGAGCGACGAAATTTGAAAAACTCCATTTCCTGACCCCGCAGTTGAGTTGGTGGTGGTGCTAAAAAGTTGGATAATGTCATATGAAGCCGCTTGATTTCTCCTCAGGAATGCACGACCTTCACTTGCGTAAAGATGAACTGCCGGGTGGAGAAAAATCCCACCGTTAACAGTTTTGTATTGGTCTCTCCCCAGGTCCAAAACCGTTTTAACCATTTCAGCGACATCTACTTGTTTTGCACCAAACAAGATACTTGCAACAATTTCTTTTCCTCCTGCCGCTCCAATTAGAAGTACTTTCGAGCCGCGATCTCTCTTTAAATAATGTGCAGCTGTAACTTCTGGGGAGCCCAGTGGATGCCACGTCCCTTGATTTACTCTCTTTCGAAGGGCTGTAAAATCCCCGTCAAAGTTTACAATGCGGCTATTCATGTATCCGCCATCATATAGAATCATTTTCGTTTGATTTGGAAGCGCTACCACATCTATTTTACTCACTAAATCCCAGTGACTAAATTCGAGTTTGGGTTTTTCCATGATGGAGGAGTTTCGTTTGGTCACTTGGTATCGGAAATCATCTTGGGATGTCTTTCCCGAAATAAATATGAGTAACGATAAAAAGACAATTTTTAGCCAGGCCCATTTTATCTTGCTCTGAGCATAAAGCGCGATTGAAAAGCAAATGGCGATGGCGCCCATTAAGTAGAGGATCTGTGAGGGATTAAGCCAATTGAGAAGGATTACTGAAGCGGCACATCCGAGTGCACCACCAGCCAAGTCAAAAAAATAAAGTGATCCAAATCGAGTGCGTTGTTCAGTAAAGCAGGAAATGAGGACAACACCACCTAAAAAAAACGGAACCACGAGCATCAGTTGTAGGCAAGCGTAATAGATGGCGGCAAGGGCAAGGGGTTGATCTAAATCTAAATTGAGTCTATTGACCGATAACTTCATAAAACACAGACTCACTCCAAAAATGGCGAATAGCATGGGGTGAGAATCCGAATAGGGTTTCTGTCGCAACGTTACCACGAGCCCTGCCAAGCCGATTCCGAGCATGGCACAGGCAATGCAAATCCAAGAAAGAGCAGGCGTAAGTGCCACATCAAGTGCTCTTCCGAGTGCTAATTCCGAAGTAAGGATCGTCAGACCAATGATGAAGACTTTAAGTTGAGTCACAGTTGAATCAAACCCTCTTTCAAATATAGACTTAGTTATCGGAAACTGATTTCGTTACCTACAGAAGTTTAAAATGAAATAGGTAGCCTTGGGGCGGTACTTCATTTTCACAAGCAAATAGGTACTATTTATGGTAACTCATAATAATAAATATGCAAAATTTGATCATCGATACCGGCGCTGACGAACCCATTTTAAATGCGCTACTTAGTATGCAAGCTTCTGCACAGCGTGACCACAAATTGGTAATTATTACCTCTGATTCAAAGCGATTGGAGCAACTTAAGGCACGGTTTGAGTTTTATTCAACTATCCAAATTCAACTCCTGAAAGAGTCCGATGAAGCCGTGACAAAGTTGCCCCCACTCAACCCAAACGTCAAGCCTTCCCCAGACGGATTTCTCATCGTGTCGGCAGCAAATGGTCGCTTTCGGTGGTGGTATAATCAACTCGCATTTTCTGCCGCACAATTTAATTACCCAATAGAAATTTACGATCTAGGTGGTTTGGGTTTTGGAAAAGCTCATGTATCAGAAGTCCAACTTAATGATGAGGGCTATTACACGGTAATAGGGAAGAATTGGAAGTCGAAGGCCCTTCACAAACCTGATATTATAGCTGATTGTTTGAATCGATTTCCTGTTCAAACTGTTTATTTAGATGCAGATATTGCTATTAGCAAGCCGATCTCTGAGGTATTTGATCCGGCTCATGGTGATTACGATATTGGAATTACTGTGCGGTCCGATCGTGAACTTCAAAATTACGATAAAAAAGATAATCAGAAAATCACGGGATATATCAATGCAGGAGTAGTGTTTTTTCGGAACACACCGGGGGCGAAGAAATTTATTAAGCTTTGGCAGAACTTAACTTTAGAGCTGAATAATGATCAATTAGCACTCAATCAGCTTGTCAACCCCGACGGAAGTAAGTTAGTCGCTCATGAGAAAATCCATGCGAAAGATTACACTGTTCGCCTCTTTGACGGAGCTATTTATAACTATGATTATCAGATAGGAAATGTACTGAGTGGCGCAGAGAAGCTATTTCATTTTAAAAACTCAAAAGATCGAATGCACGATTTTGACGAAAGCCGTTCGGCTCAAAAAGATAGCTCATTCTTAGATTATTTAATTTCAAAAATCCCCCCTCAAATTGAAGTCTATGACCCGCTCATGCTAGAACTGAAAGAGCTACGAGAAGAGGCTCAACGCTTAAGGGTCGGATATCATCAATTGAGGAATGAGCGACTTGGCATTAAAAAGAAGATGGGACAAGATCGAATTCGATATGAGAAGCGCATTGCTCGCGTAAATCTCTTAGTTGACCGACTTAAGAAATTCGTTAGCTAATGAAAATGGCAAGCTAAGTTACTGTTTCTAGTCTAGTCGTAGTCACGGTTTCAATCACTCCGTCTGATGTGAGCGTCAGCATTCGATCTGCCTGTGTTGCTTCATTTAAGTCGTGAGTAATCATAAAAATAGTCTTTTTACCGCGTAGTTTGTGAAGTTCAGCCATGATCAACTTCTGAGAATCTACATCGAGAGCTGAGGTTGCTTCATCCAAAATTAATATCTTTGCCGTTGAAAGAAAGGCCCGCGCCAATGCAAGTTTTTGGCGTTCACCTCCGGAGAGTTGAATTCCATCTGACCCGATCCTGCAATTGTACCCGTGCGGAAGTCCAGCTACCCATTGGTGTAAGCCCACTTTTTTCATACATTTGACCAATTCGTCTTGTGAGGGTTGTACTTTGAGTCCGTAGGTAAGTGCATTTGAGATTGAACCGTCTAAAAAAATACTTTGTTGAGATACGACCGCCATTCCAGCTCTTAAGGAATCAACATCCCATTTTTCTATGGGAATACCATTAATGAAAATGCATTCTTTATCTATTCTGTACATTCTACTCAGTAAATGTACGAGAGTTGATTTTCCAGAGCCATTAGTACCCATCATGGATACCCATTCACCGACCCCAATCTTAAATGATAAATTATTTAAAATAGTTCTGTTTTTATCAAAGGAATAAACATAGGTAAGAGACCTAAATTCAATTTCTGTTTTTAATCGGTTAAACTGTTTCTTTCCACTCCATACCAAATAGGTTTGCCCATCAATGTTCAAAATTTGCTCAATTGCATGAAATACTCCACTCGAGCGGGTGAGTTGACTAATGGAGCGACTCAGTTTTAGCACGGTTGATTCGATGGGGCGCATAATGAGGAAAAAGGTTAAAATTGTACTGATGGTATTTTCGTTTCCTGAGCGCAAAAGCCATGGGGTAATTGCGGCGAGAAGGAGCGTGAGGCTTAGAAAACTTCCTTCACCAATAAACCCCAGATAGCGCTCAAGCTTAAATCGCCGCATGTTAAAGTAAGCCGAGCGGTTTGCCAGTCTCGAAAATCGTCTTGTTTCCCGCTCAGTAGTGTTCAGGAGTTTTAATAATGGATACGCAGTAAGAAGCGTGAGCATTTTCTCTTCCAAATTTTCTCCCCATGCTTTGATTCGGGTAGAAAGTTTTCGAGAATAAGCCTGAGATTTTACTGCTGCGAAAATAGTAGTTAATACTGAAACAAGGACCATCACTGCGGGAATCCAAGAAATACCAAAAAGAATAATGAGAATTACCATTAGCTTCAGTACTGATGACAGTAGGGTATGAAAAGCGGTGAGTCTTTCGGCGGATTTCTCCGAAGCCTCTAAGATAATGCCATTCGTTTTAGCAGTGCTGTTTTTGTCGTGGTAGGCTTTTCCGAAACTCATTAACTTAGAAAAAATGCGTGATTTCACTTGTGTATAAATCTCTTCATTTTCCCGCTCTAGAAGTAAGGCTGACGCATAATTAGAAAAAGCGGACAGAATTTTTGCGAGGACCATGCAGGCCACTACCGTTTGCATCATGGTTGCAGGATCAGCAAAAAGGGTGGCAAATTTTTTGGAAAATGGGCCCGATTGATTCATTCCGCCCAGACAGCGAACCAGAACGAGAAAAAGATGGGTGGCAAAAAAGTTTGCAATATTTGCGATGACTAGAAAAATTGCCGAGAAAACGAGAATTCTGATTTTCAGTCCAAGTCTGTTCAGAACTTGGTATGTTTCCTTTACAGAATTAATTACGGTAATTTTCTTTGAACTATCCATCAACCACTGGTCCCCCTCTTATCGAGACTTCGGAGAGGCGGTCGGTGATGCAGTTCCCTTTTTTTGATGATGATTATGTTGATAGAGTCTTTTAAATTCGTTTTTCAACGCGATAATTTTCTCTTTGTAAGTGGCTTTAATTTTTGCAACCTCAAAGTGAAGGGTTTTCTTTTCTTCGATCCAACGCTTTGTGTTTTTTGCTAATTGAGCCTGATAGGCTTTGCTGAGAGCAGGCTTATCCAAAGTTGTTTTGACGGCTTCAAGATATTTTGCTTCATCGGAATACCGCTCCTTGTGCTGCTTGTCTTGAAGTTCTCTTCTTTTTTTAATGATGATCTCGTCACGCTCTTTCTTTATCTGCATCGTATTTGCATGAAGTAGATCGAGTGCGATGGTGCGCTCGGAGTGCTTCGGTTGTCGCGGAAGCTTGCCTCGTGGCGTTGGGCTAGGGGACTGCGCATTGGCAGTTTGACAAATTAAAATTAGAGCAAGAATGATGATACGCATATGTTTGGCCTCGCTGAAAGTATCCCCGAATTTGCGTATTACAGCAACATTATAAAGCTTAACTGTAGCCCAAAGCGGTAAAAATGTAAGCACTCAATGAGCTCGGGAATTTTATAAAATTCTTCGTGTGCGCACTGCGGTCTTTAGTGCCTGAATAGATTGAATCAGGTCATCCGTAATCGGTTGGTTAAGGTCCACTACTAGATAGCCAAGTTCGCTGTCGGTGTGGAGTGATTGGGCCTGAATGTTTGCGCCGTACTCAGATAAGATTCTATTGATATCCTTCAATACGCCTTTCACATTTCGATGAACATTGCTTAGTCGAGTATTGTTGCGATCGAGCGGAATGTCCACCCGTGGAAAATTCACTGCATGAAGTGTAGATCCGGTCGTCATAAAGCGAACGAGTGTTGAGGCCACCTCTCTTCCGATGTTCACTTGCGCTTCCTCAGTGGCACCTCCAATAT
>Ga0364866_10396_pt1 | contig 28261 bp, 23 predicted proteins | sample ExccelAu500001D3_3_FD_206913 | JGI IMG/M metagenome (GOLD analysis project Ga0364866, IMG submission 206913) | Enriched cells from Trout Bog Lake Hypolimnion, Wisconsin, USA - BchlTB.Aug13.5000.01.D3 | ecosystem: Environmental > Aquatic > Freshwater > Lake > Hypolimnion/Profundal zone | place... | reverse complement strand
GCCTTTAACGAAATACTGGAACGGTTTTTGAAACATTATAACTGAATTGTTTTGACGAAAAAAAATGTGCACGGATTAGATAGTTGTGAGGAAAGTCATGATTATTAGCAAACATTTAACAGCGTACATGGTTAACCTTTTTACTTTTTTCACGTCTAGATATAATAAGGGATAGAAACGATGATAGCGCCAGACCTCATATCAGATGCCATAACACCTCTTCATCTTGAAGATAGTGGTGAGCTTGCGCTTATAACCATGCAGGAGTTTAACGTTAGTCAATTACCGGTTTTAGATGGCCGTAAGTATATTGGTCTGGTTACACTCGATGAAATCATCAACCTTAAACACTTAAGTCACTCCATAAAAAGCTTTCAGTTGCCCGTTCGAAAACCATTTGTACGCGATACGGCCCACATATTTGATGTAATGAAGGCCGCCCTCGATTTTAATGTTAGAGTGGTGCCTGTGGTGAATGATGATTTCGATTATATAGGACTTATTTCAGCCGAAAGTTGTTTGCGCGGTTTTGCTGTATTGAACTCTGTAAAAGATGCCGGAGCCATCATTGAACTCGAAATTGAACAAACCAATTACCAGCTTTCTGAAATAGCCCGAATTGCCGAGGACAATGATGCAAAAATCCTTTGTTTCTACACCAATATCCGGCAACAGGATGGTATAGTTGAAATTACCCTTAAGCTGAATACTACTGATGTTTCCACCCTGGTTGCCTCGTTCGAACGCTTTGATTATAAGGTTAAAGCGATACATAATGATGCCGAATACACCGAAGAACTGAAAGACCGGTACGATGGGTTGATGCGATACCTCAACGTGTAAGTGTTTCTTTCAACACGCTCTCCAAATAGCCGTTTAAAATACCAATCACTCAAATATTCTATTTTTGGCGCCGTTGTGTTTACCCATATGCGTCGCATAGTTGCTGTAATTGTTTTCTGTGTTCTGTTTATTTTCAAAATTTCGGCGCAAGCTCCTTCGCAAACGCTTACTACGGAAATTTCGGGGAGGGTGATAGACGCGTCTACCAAGGAACCACTGCAGTACGTTAACATCAAGCTTATTGGCTCCTTAAAGACCGAGCAAACCGACCCCAAAGGAGAATTTTTAATCCGTACTATTGACCGGGTTGACTCCATCTCTTTTTCCTACATCGGTTTCCGCACACGTACTATCGCCATTAAAAAAGGTAAAAGCCAGCATTTATCTATCGAAATGGGATCCGAAGAGCTGAAACTGACCGAAATAACCGTTAAAGCCGGTAAGCATCAAAAAAGGGTGATTGATACCACGGCTAACTATGTATATCACCAGGTAGTTAAAAACAAAAGCATAAATCGCAACGAAAATGTGAATACGTACAGATATGACAGCTACGAAAAATTTCAGATATCGTTGCTCAACCCCAAAGAAAAGCTTATCAATTTCTTTCTTTTCAAGCCTTTCAAATTTGTATTTAAAAATGTGGATACCACTGAAGAGGGAAGCGTTTTTATACCGGGTATTTTAAAGGAAACCCTGGCCGAAGTATACTATCGCAAAAACCCAAAACAAACAAAGAAGATAGTGAAGGCCGAAATAATAAGTGGTATTGATAACGTTTCGATTGGCAATATGGCCAATTACCAGTTTGCCGAAACCAATGCCTACGATAATGTATTTATTATTGCCACCCATTCATTCACCTCACCCTTTTCTCCGGCAGGGCGCAATACCTACTTCTACTACCTTACCGATACTGCAAAAATTGACGGGCGAATTTCGTACAAGCTTCATTTTGTCGGAAAAGTAAAAGAAGATGTTGCATTGAAAGGTTATGCCTGGATTGATTCGGCAACCTGGGCCATCCGGTCAATTATTTTTAGACCTAATGAAAAAGCCAATTTGAATTTTGTGAATGACTACACGATAAAGCAAGACTACACGTTGATTAAAGATAAGTACTGGTTTATGAAAAGGGAGGAGCTTACCACGGTAGGCTCGTTGTTTAAGAAAAAAACGGCCACGGCATTATTAATCACCAAAATGTACAACCGCCGGAACATTGAAACTGATATAGATTTTCCGGATAGCCTAAAGGGGCCCGAAGAAAAAATTTTGTTAGACAGCGCCCGCAACCGCAGCCGCGCCTGGTGGGACACCATGCGCTTTGAGCACTTAACGCGACAGGAAAAGGAAGTTTACCATATTTCAGATACTATACATTTTGTAAAGGCATGGAAAACTTATGAGTGGTTCGGAAGGTTTTTAACGGCCGCCTATGCTGACGCCGGGCCCATTAGCGTAGGTCGGTTGTTGAATTTGGTGAGTTACAATAACGTTGAAGGTTGGCGCCTGCGTTTTGGGTTTGAAACAAATGTGCGTTTTCAGCACCTGGGCACCCCGGCCAATAATTTTTTGCATAAGTTTTATTTTACCGGCTACGCTGCATACGGCCTTGGCGACCATAAATTACAATACCTGGCTGAGACGCGGATTTCACTGCCGCGCAGAAATGACCGGTACCAAATGCTGGATGTAATGTACCGGTACGACCTGAGAGTTCCGGGCCAGGATGAAAGCCAAACACTGCTTACTTTTGATAACATAGTAACCCTGATTAGCGGTACTGTATTAAGTAAAATTATGCGTGTGCGCGAATTCAGAATATACTATGAAAAGGAATGGATTAAAGATTTTAGCAGCACCATTACATTTAACCAAAAAACCTACGAAGACATACCCAGCGTATTTAATTTTGCACGAATTGAACATGGCGTACTTACCCCGGTGCCCAGTTTCGGAGTAACCGAGTTTATGCTCGATAACCGGTATTCGTACAACGACCAGTATTTTGCAAACGCTTTTTTCAGGTATTTTCAAAGTAGCAAGTACCCTGTGTTTATGCTCCGATATACCGGTGGAATAACCGATATATTGAACAACTATTCCAGTTATCACAATGTGCAGTTAACCATTAAACAGCGTATATCTTCCCCAATTGGCCATACGCTGTATAATTTCAGGGTAGCTAAAATATTTGGTGAGGCGCCCTATACCGCCTGTTATCTCACGCAAGGCAACCTGGGTATTTTGCTGGATAAATTCAACTACAACCTGATGAGCGAATTTGAATATATAACCGACCAGTACGTTTCGCTATGGGTGGAGCATCACTTTGACGGATTCTTTTTGAATAAAATACCATACATGAATAAACTTAAGTTGCGCGAGGTGGTTTTTGTAAAAAGTTTGTACGGCACCTTTAGTGAAAAGAATGCGGATGTTTTGCTGGTGCCTTCTACATTAAGCGCACCCAGTAAATACCCTTATGCCGAAGCCGGTTTTGGTATTGAGAATATCGCTTATTTATTCAGGGTTGACTTTATGTGGCGGGTGAGTTACCGCAATAGCCCGGGGGCACCTAACTGGGGCGTTAAAATTGCGCTATCACCGGGATTTTAGATAGATTTATTGTCTATGAAATTCATTTATTCGCTGGGCCTGTTATTATTACTTTTTGGTTGTGCCAAAAACAAACCCCTGGTGCACGTTTTCGCCTGCCCCGACCAACTGAACACTTCCAATATACATGGTGTTAACTGGGCCGATGAACGCGATAACTATGTCGATGGCTGGTTATATCCAAGTGGTATAACAGCCTCAGATAATTATGCCTCGGTGCAGGCCAAGGCTAATATTGTGCTTAGTGGTTTCAGAAACAACCTGGGAGCTAATACGGTTCGACTGCCCATTAATCCGCAAACGGTTTTGCAAAGTTGGTGGCAAACATATACCGGCGCTATAGACGAGGCATTGAGCAGCCACATGAATGTAATTTTGGCGTGCTGGAGCGGTGCCGCTAATAAAAATGGCATGATTGACGACAGCGTACAGTTTTGGAATATGTGGCAGGTAGTAGTAAATAAGTACAACAATAACGACAGCGTATATTTTGAAATTTTTAATGAGCCTTTTGGTTATACCATCCCCCAATGGCAAGCCATTTGTGTACAGTGGTTAAATACTTTTCCGCAGGTACCGCGTTGCAGGGTTTTAATTGGCGGGTTTAGTTATGACGACTTTGTGGTGGTGATGGGCCAGGACAGCGCTTTTAAAGGTTGCCTGCTTTCGCAGCACCTGTACCCTTGGTGGGGCAATTTTGCCGGAGCGGCCGATTGGGAAAGCGCATTGCAAACGCGGATATATCCTTATCAAAACCGCACTATTTTAACCGAGTTTGGAGCCCCTATGACCACCGGTTTAAACTATAATCAAACCACGGGTACTGATACCAATATTGCCTTTATACAAGGGGTCACCAGTTGGCTAAGTAACAATAACATGGGTAGCTGCTACTGGCCCGGCCTGCGCGACAGCGATTTTTACAGTATCCAGCTTCTGCAAAACGATTCTATGCTTACCACCAACGCCTCGGGGGTAACACAGTTGCGTAAGGGGTGGAATTTGCAATAGTGGTCTAGTTTTTTAATGCTGAGCTAATCTCCAGGGTACCGGTTATTCTGGCATACAGACTATCGGCAAAAATTTTATTGGCCCTGTAATTGGGATGGCCGTCAATGGGGTTGAAGTTATAATAGTCGTCTCCGGTGTTAATGCCATACAGCAGTATATTATATCCCTCTTTACCCAGATTTTTGACCATTTCATTCGATACATCATCGCCGGTTATGGAGGTAAGGATAACACGAATGCCTTTTTGCTGCAGACTGTCCATCGTTAGTTTCAGAACCTGTTTGGTAATATTGGCTGCATGTCGGGTTTCGAATTTGCAATACAGTTCGTCAGCATATTCAACCAGGGCCAGGTTCTTTTCGAATGGCAAAAAGTGAAAACTGAGCGGTTTATACTTTAGCGCCGGCGCTCCGTTCTTGAGTTCAAAATAAGGCACCCGTGCCTGCTGGTTTTGGTTGTATTTAGCCAGCGACTTTCGCCAGTTTCGTCCGCATATAGTGCGTTCGTTATGTATGCGGGAGTAATTAATCACTACGTATTTAACGCTGGTATCTTTCAAAATATCTTTACTCTGCAAATAAAAATGCGACGGGCAGTAGCCGCCCACCCCCCAGTTCTCGACACTTAAATTAATGTTGTTTTTGCGAAAAAGCTGTTGCAAAAGATAGGGATGAGTAAGGCTGTCTTCCAGGCAATCGCCATAAGTAAAACTGCAACCCAGAACAATCACTTTTGGGCTGTTTACGTAATCGGCAACCTCATCTTCAGGCTTTGAAGTCCGGCGGCCCAGGCTGTTATGCCTGGTGTGATAGGTGAACGTATCGTTTTTAGTGATGCTGAAATATCCTGGCACAAGCACATGGCCCATCACGCTGTCGTACCGGCCGGGTAAAGACGGCTTGTATTCAAATTTAACAGGGCTTTCATGATACGGTTGAAGACCAAAGGCGCGGCAAACCAATTCGCAAGCCAACAGGGTTACCAGCCCCATGAATAAAAAAAAGAAAAGGGGTTTTAGGACTTTCATTTCTGGCTAAAGGTCAGGCAATAATACGTAAAAAGGCAGCCATTCTGTTGATGATGTGCCATGGGAAGGGGGTGCGTTTGTATTCCGGGGATATTAAAATATTTTTGCCTGCTCAATACTGCTAATGGACAAACTGGTACTTACTTATAAAGGTGTGGTTTACCCCTGGCATTGCGACCACATGGGGCATATGAATGTAATGTGGTACGTGGGCAAATTTGATGAGGCCACCTGGAACCTGGCCGGTATATGGGGTGTTACCAACGCGTACATGAAACGCGAAAACAAAGGCATGGTAGCAGGTGAGCAACGTATTATTTATAAGCGCGAATTACTTTCGGGCACCCTGGTTTCGGTTCGTTCGGGCGTTATAGAAGTGGGAGAAAAAAAGATAAAGTTTTTTCACGAAATGCTGAACGAGGAAACACAGGAAGTTGCAGCCATTACCTTTTTAACCGGCATCCATATCGATACCATTTTGCGCAAGGCCTGCCCACTGCCGGCTGAGTATACTACCCGGGCAAAAGAGATGGTAACAGAGGATTATCCAAAGATTTAACAAATGTATTTGTGCATTTTTGTCAGTGCCGGAATCGTAGCAGTATGAAAAGTGCATTCATCCTGTTTCTCTTTATTTTACCAATTACCGCTTACACTCAAAGTCTCAAAGCCGAAAAGCTATGCAATGCTGCTGTTGAACTGACGCAGCAAAAAGTGGTATACAATCCCGCATATGTTAACATCCCTTACCCCAACGGCGACGTGCCATCCAACACCGGGGTTTGTACTGATGTTATAATTCGGGCCTATAGAAAGTTAGGCATTGACCTGCAAAAAGAAGTGCATGAAGATATGGCAAACCACTTTAACTTATATCCTAAAGACTGGGGAGCGAAACAACCGGATAAAAATATTGACCATCGTCGGGTGCCTAACCTGATGACTTTTTTTACGCGAAAAGGGAAAGCGCTACCGCCTACACAAAGCCCTGCTGATTATATGCCCGGAGATATTGTAACCTGGGATTTAGGTGGAGGTATAACCCACATTGGCATTATCATTAACCGGAAAAATGCAGAGGGCTCGCACTATTTAATCGTCCATAAAATCGGTAATGGTCAGGAAATTTCTGACTGCTTGTTTAAGTTCAAAATTATCGGTCACTACCGGTATGGTGTTTAACCCTGTTATTTTACCAGGAACTTTCGGCAAATGCTACTGTTACCGGCCAGCATTCTTGCAAAATAAACCCCCGACGACAATGGTGGTAATGGTACCGAGGCTGGTGATGAATAAATGCGGCTGGCCAAAATTCTGTTTCCCAGCATATCATATATCTCAATACCGCTTAAATCAATATTTGAATACCTGATTTGAAGCAAGCCCGAAGATTGAAACAACTCCACCATTGGTTTAACATTCAAATCAGGGACACCAGTTGGCAAAAAGGCGGTTATACTATCGCATACAGAGGAGGTGCAATGGTTAACGGTGTCATAAACATCTAAGCAAACAACATGCAGGGTATCGCTGAAGTAAATAAAAGCGGGACTGTCAGCATTAGAGAAAACCGTATTGTTATCGGCGGTTCCAAAACGCCAGTACGTATAAGCAATTTGCCCGGCAGCAACCGTATCAGTAAAAACAAGCTGGCCAGTGAGGCTGTCGTATCGCATCCTGATACCGGGTTCAAGATCTGCACCGCAATGTGCACAATAATCGTGCACGGTATCAATAATGCTTGACTGGCAGCCGCTAATAGTGGTTATAGAATGCGTAATGACATACAAAGGATATTCGCAGCCGTTATACGACCACAGCGACAAATCGGTATTTTTCTCCCATCCGTTTACCATAATAAAACTATCGGGCGGGGTAAATCCATGCCAGGTGTAATTAATAATTGAATCTGAGGCGACAGAAACGTCAGTAAACTCAAAATTGCTGGCATAAGTGGGATAATAGTTCATACCGGCGGTACAGGTACCGGATACACTAAGATTATTTACAACAATAGTATCAATGATATAACCGCAATAGGTGGTCGACATGTTAACGTAATAATTACCGTTAACCGGAAAATAAAACGACGGACTGGCCGCTGTGCTTACATAAACCAGGTTTGGCCCCTGCACGTACCAGGTTACTGCGGTTGTATCGATAGTAGTTGAGGTATTGGTAAAACTGTAAAGAGTGCCCTGGGGTTGGGCGTAAGTAAATGAGGGTATACACTGAGATGAGGCGTGCTGACAACAAAAGAGTAAAGTGATTATGAACAGTAACAGCCTGCGTAAACTTGTTTTCATGGCTAATAATTTGACCCTGTAAAAATACCTTATGGAAAACAAGGAGCGGCATCCACATTTAAATTTCCTTACACGCCCAACCTCACTGCATAATGATTTTTATTAGCGCTTCCGGCTACCTATTTTATTTACATTTGCCAACCATCAAAAAAGATACTATGAAAAAGCTCATGAAAGTAGTAGGGGGTTTTGTTGTCATTCTCGTTTTGCTTTTTATAGGTGCCAGGTTAACCGGCAATGGGTACCTGGCCAAGGGTCTTTGGGCCTGTTACCTGCATGGTAACAACTCAGCTACCATTGACGACCTGAAGTATTTTGATAGTCACAAAATTGAGGCCGGCACCAAACCATGGCCCTGGCCGCTGCGCGGCGATTACAACAAAAATCAATTACCGGCCAAACTTCAGGAGGTATTAACAAAAACCGGGACAGTAGCTTTTTTAATAGTGCAAAATGACAGTATACGTTCAGAAAATTACTGGAAGGGATATTCGGATAGTTCGCAATCCAATTCCTTTTCCATGGCTAAAAGTATTACTACAATGCTGGCTGAAATCGCTATACAAAAAGGGATTTTAAAAGGTTGGAATCAAAAAGTAAAGAGCCTGCTACCAGACCTGAAAGGCCCGCATGCAGATGAATTGGAATTACGACATCTCAGCACTATGAGTTCAGGTTTGCAATGGGACGAAGCTTACAAAAACCCCTTCACCATAACAGCAAAAGCGTATTACGGCGACCATGTGAAAGAGCTTATGATGACCTTACCAATTGTTGATGAGCCCGGCAAATTTTACAATTACCAAAGCGGAAACACCGAACTTTTGGGACTTTGCATAATGAAGGCCAGCGGAAAATCGCTGGCAGAACTGGCTTCTGAATGGCTGTGGAAGCCCCTGCAGGCAGAGCACGATGCTAACTGGCACACCGATGCACAAGGCACCGAATTATGCTACTGTTGTTTCAATACCGATGCCCGTGATTTTGCACGCTTTGGAAAAATGATGCTTCACCAGGGTAACTGGAACGGAACACAAATACTGGATTCATCATTTGTGCAAATGGCCACCACTGGGGCACTTACAGATTTTTATGGCTATTCTTTTTGGCTGGATAATTCTCATGGCACTAAAGTATTTGCGCAACGGGGCATTTTGGGCCAATACATCATCACAATTCCCGAATATAATTTGGTGATTGTAAGATTAGGTCAGCATAGCCTTCCACCGGTTAATCACCACCCCGAAGACTTCCACATGATTGTAGACCAGGTTTTGGAAATGGTGAGATGCGAACAGCCTACTGCTCCGCATCCTGCTGTTCAGTAGCCGGGGCAGATGAGGCCGCAGCGTTCTGGTCGCTTTTTACACGGGCAATGATATCCCAAACGGGTTGGGTAAGATAATTGGCCTCGTTTTCTTTATTGCCCAACACAATCACCGTGTAGCCTTCTTTCAAATTCCGGCAGAACACGTTGTTACATCCATGCCAGTTTCCGTTGTGGTATATCAGGTAACTACCATCCACCTGCTTAATCATTCTCCAGCCATAGCCATAATTTCTTCTCCTGTCTTTGGCGAACGAGTACCGGTCAATATTATGAGGTTTGTAAGCCTCTTCCAGCATTTCAGCGCTCAGTATCTTTCCTTCTTTTAGGGCATTGTCCCACTTCAGCATATCCTCAACTGAAGAGTAAATGTTCTTATCACCTAAAACTCCATCGCTAAAAGCCCACTTCCATTCTTTCCATTTCCGTGCCTGGTAACAAGTTGCGCCATGAGGGCTGGCGGTATCCTGTATGGTGTAAATAAAAGTATTAGTCATGCCCAGCGGATTAAAAATAGAATCCTGCATGTATTGCTTATATGAAACGCCACTCACCTTTTCAATTACCAGGGCCAGCAGAGCGTAGTTGGTATTGCAGTAATTAAACAAGCGGTCGGGCTTGGTTTTTACGGGTGGCTTTTTAGTTATCAGCAAGTCAAGCATGCCCTGGTTGGTTAGGTATTGAACCGTGTCCCCAATAAAATGCTGATCCCAGTAAATATACTCGGGCAAACCTGAACGATGGCTGAGTAAAAGCTTAACAGTAATGCCGGGGTATGGAAAACCGGGAAAAAACTTTTGAAGCGAATCGTCAACTGACAATAACCCCTCTTCCACCAACCTCAATACCGCTGATGATGTAAAGGTTTTGGTAACTGAAGCCAGTTGAAACGAAGTTTGGGTTGAAAGGGTATCTTTTTCAGCCATATTAGCGTAGCCAAAAGCCCCGGAATATAGCGGCTTTCCGTCTTTAGCAACCATTACACAACCGTTAAAGCCATCCAGGTTATGCCGGCGGGTATAATAGGCATCCAACTGCTCGGCCGTCATCTGGTTTACGTTGGCCATAGCAATTTCCTCCGGGCTCGGGGTAGTAGTTCCGCCCGGTCCGGGGCCTGCTGAGCTTGTAACACCAAAAAATGCGGTGCCAAATAATACCAGTATAAAACAAAAAATACTCTTGCTAATCTTCAAAATAGAAACTGTTTTTTACCATTTAAACTTTGATACTGCACTTTTACTGAAAGTGCGAAGATATGTTTCAGTGGAAAAATTGCAAGCCCGGTTGCTAAAAATTAATGTTAATAGGAATACTATTGTAGACAGCGAAGCAATGTGTTACCGTACCCGCCAGCACAAAAACATGCCAAACTGCGTGGTGATACTGTAGTTTATGCCACAAATAAAACACAACCCCAAGTGTATAAGCCAGCCCTGAGGCAATGAGTAAATACAATACCTGTGGCGGCATATTGTTAACTATCGGCCTTATAATAAATATGGCCATCCAGCCCATGGCCACATAAAGCGCCACCGATAACAGGTTGTATTTGCCTGTAAAAAATAATTTCAGGCAACTGCCCAGCACCACTACCGTCCACATAACCGACAAAAAAATGACCGAGGTCTTAAAATCAGTGAATTTAATTACCATAGGGGTATAGCTTCCGGCTATCAATAAAAAAATACTGATGTGGTCCCAAATGCGCAATACTCGTTTGGTTTCTTTATTGGTAGCGTAATGGTATAGTGTTGATGAGCAATAAACCATCAGCATACCGAAACCAAAAATAGCCACCGCCCACACCGTAGAGGTATTGCTTTTTTGCAGCGCATGAAATACCAGGAACGGTATAGCCGCAAGACAAAATAATATACCCAACCCATGCGTAATTGCATTGGCAACTTCTTCTTTTAAAGTCTGTTCGCGTCTGGCCATAATAGCTTCGTGAAAATGACAAAATACCTCAAGGCAAGCAATTTTATGCCACTAATTTTTCAAAATCAATTACATTCGGTTAAAATCTTACGAATGCACAAACAACTTTACGCTGTCATTCTGTTTACAACGGTTTTTTGTTTCAAAGGTTTTGGCCAGGCCTTTCCTCCCATTATCAATACTTACAGCGATAGTGTGGGTAATACCTATGCAAACCTCTTTATCAGCTTTAGTCCTAACGATACTGGCACCATTCAGGCCAATATTGTTTTGCAAAAAGGCCAGGGCAATTCGGTGTACGATAGCACCTATACTTTTACCGCCTCCGACTCAGCCAACTACGAATTTCAGCTCGATTCGCTCAGTCCCTGTACAACCTACCAGGTTTTAACCATTATGAGCAATGACCGGACAGTGGGTCTGCAAAGTAACCCCCTGTTGGTTATTAATACCCTATGCACCGCCGGTATATCGCCGGTTAGTGCCAACAGCTTTAGCATGGTTGTGCAGCCACAAAGCGTTGAGATTAAGGCCGATGAAATCCCTCAAAACGCACACATTGATATTTACGACCTAACCGGAAGGCAAATATTAACTACTTCTTTCAATCAATCTGTTCAGCAAATTCCCTTCAATCAAAATGCGGGCATATATTTGTTGCGCATAACCGGTGGCGGTCAAACGCTTTACACAAACCGGTTCGCTATTTTTTGATATGCTGGTTAAAACTTTCGGAAGCGCGGTTTATGGGGTTGACGCTGTTACAATAACCGCTGAGGTAAGTGTAGAGGGCGGACAGCCCGAGTATTTCACAGTTGGCCTGCCAGATAGCGCTGTCAGGGAATCTATGTTCCGGATTGGAACGGCGGTAAAACAAACCGGGTTTCATATGCCCAGGCGCCGCATGATAATCAATCTTTCCCCTGCAGATATACGCAAAGAAGGAACTTCATACGACCTGCCCATGGCCATTGGCGCACTGGCTGCTGACGGACAAATAGGAAATGAAGAATTAAGCAAATATATCATTATGGGCGAGCTCTCGTTAGATGGCTCTATACTACCTATCAAAGGCGCTTTACCCATCGCTATACAAGCCCGTAAGGAAAAATTTAAAGGCTTTATTCTACCCAAACAAAATGCCCGCGAAGCGGCCATAGTTAACCAGATTGATATTATCGGGGTTGAAAGCCTGGCCGAGGTAATTGAGTTTTTGGAAGGAAGAAAAACCATTGAACCAACCGTAGTTGATACCCGCGCTGAGTTTGCCGATAATATAGAAAAAAGCGAATATGATTTTTCGGATGTTAAAGGACAGGAGAACATTAAACGCGCCCTCGAAATTGCCGCCGCCGGTGGGCACAATGTTATAGAAATGGGGCTCGACTTTACCGTATCGTTAAATTGTTGATTATAAGCCATCTACGCACTTTTGCTTATTTCTTCTGCTTTATTATTTAAAACGGAGAGGTGGTAATGACTGTCAGATTATGCTGCAATATACATTCATTTAATTCCAATGAAGAGTTGCGAAACTTGGATTTTTAGCAGAGCTTGGATTAAACCAACAATCCAATGTCCACATGCAAAGTAGTGCTCGACAAGAGAAGGCAGCTTAAAAACGGCTCCTATCCATTAATAGTTAGAATCTTCAATGGTAATGAGCACAGTGCTATAATGGAAGCGCCGGTGAAACTGACCACCTAAGGCCGGAGCAAGCTGACCACCTTGGCCGGTTCAAATTGACCACCTAAGGCCGGGCCAAACTGACCACCTGAAAAAGATAAGTTCATGCATTAGCGGAACCATACTCTAAGTTGCCACAAACAACTGAAGAGAATGGCCAATAATCCGATAAGCATGAGTAAAATAAGACACATTCTCCGCCTTCATTCACAAGGCCGTAATAAGCTATTGATAGCTAATCATACCGATGTATCGCGTAATACACTGAAAAAATATCTGAAGGAATTTGAACGCAGCGGGCTCAGTTTTAAAGAGATCAATGAGCTAAGCGACAAAGACCTGGAAGACCTTTTTATCAAGCCCGAAGAGAAGCCCATCACTCCCAAACAGCAAACTTTATTCGGCCTCTTTCCGGCTATGGATAAAGAGCTGAAACGCAAAGGCATGACCCGGCTTTTGCTATGGACAGACTATAAGAAAAAGCACCCTGACGGCTATAGCCTGAGTCAATACAAAAACTATTTTGCCAAGTGGAAAGCACAGGTAAATCCCAGCATGCACATGGAGCATAAAGCCGGTGATAAGCTGTATGTAGACTTTGCCGGTGACAAGCTGAGTATCATTGATAAACAGACCGGCGAAATACAGGCCGTAGAAGTGTTTGTAGCCATTCTGGGTGCCAGCCAGCTCACTTATGTTGAAGCTGTTATGAGCCAGCAGAAAGAGGATTTTATCGGGGCCTGTGAAGGTGCGCTGCACTACTATGGCGGTGTTCCTGCCGCAATTGTCCCTGACAATTTAAAATCCGCAGTTATCAAAAGCAGCAAATACGAGCCGGTTTTAAATGAAACGTTCGCCGACTTTGCAGAACATTACAGCACCACCATATTACCGGCCAGGGCTTATCGGCCCCAGGATAAAGCATTGGTAGAAGGGGCTGTTAAAATCATTTACACGCGCATATACACGAAGATCCGGCCTAACCAATACTTTACCCTTGAAGAGCTTAATCGGGCCATTTTGGTGGCCCTGGAGGTACATAATCTTACCCTGCTCAAAGGCCGCAATTACAGCCGCAGGCAGCAGTTTGAAGAAGTAGAACGTGCAACACTTGCACCTTTACCCCCACTAAGGTATGAGCTGAAAAAACAACTCTTTGCTACTGTGATGAAGAACGGGCATGTATCCATGAGCGCCGATAAGCATTACTATAGCGTTCCCTTCCGCTTCATTGGCAAGAAGGTGAAACTGATGTACTCGCGCAGCACGGTAGAGGTGTTCTATAACTACGAGCGGATTGCAATACATCTGCGGACCAAGAGCCCTTATAACTATACTACCGAGAAAGATCACATGGCCTCTGAGCATAAGTTTGTGAGCGACTGGACACCGGAACGCTTCCTGAGCTGGGCCGGAGGAATACACGAAGATGTGCGCCTATATATCCTGAAAATACTTGACCGCAAACAGCACCCGGAACAAGCCTACAAATCATGTGTAGGCATATTAAGCTTCGCAAAGAAAGTGGGTAATGAACGACTGATTAAGGCTTGTCAACGGGCGCTTGGCTATGGTATCTACAACTACAAAACCATCCAGACTATCCTGGAAAAACGAATGGATCAGATTGATGAAGCCGACGAGAACAAACAATTAGATATGCCACTGCACGAAAATATACGTGGCGAAGATTACTACCAGTAAACCAATTATAAATCACCTAAAAACAGAAAACAATGAATGCAACAACTTTAGAAAAAATGCGGAAGATGAAGTTCTTTGGCATGTTCCGGTCCTTTAAAACCAGCCTTGAATCAGGCAGGAAAGAAGACTACACTGCCGATGAAATGATTGCTACTCTTATTGAGGCAGAATGGGATGACCGGCAAAACCGGAACATAGAAAGGCACCTTAAAAATGCCCGGTTCAGATACAAAGCCGTGCTGGAAGAACTACATTACAATAGTGACCGTAACATTGACAAGAACCTCATGATGCGCTTTGCAGAATGCAAGTTTATTGACAAACATGAGAACATCCTCATAACCGGTAGCACTGGTATAGGTAAGAGTTATATTGCTTCGGCTTTAGGCCATCAGGCTTGCAGCCAGGGATACAGAGTAGCCTACTATAATACTGCAAAGCTCTTTGGCAAATTGAAAATGGCTAAGGCCGACGGTTCTTACATCAGGGACGTAGCTAAAATAGAACGGCAACACCTTTTAATACTGGATGACTTTGGAATAACACCCTTTGACGGGCCAAGCCGCGCAGCACTCATGGAAATAATAGAAGACCGACATGGCAAAAGTTCCACTATTATTACATCACAGGTCCCTGTCAACAAGTGGCATGATGTAATCGGAGAAAAAACTGTGGCTGATGCTATACTGGATAGAATTATCCATGAAGCACACAGATTAGACTTAAAAGGTGAGTCGCTCAGAAAGAAGTCCGAAAACAGCCCCGAATTGATCAGGGCCTGACATTAAAAAAACCATATTTTTTTAACGACCAATAATGCATGAACTTCTAAAATCTTCGCCAGCAAAATCAGTGGTCAGTTTGCTCCGGCCTTAGGTGGTCAGTTTGACCGGCGTACCCATACATATCCTCCTCTCACTGAAAAAGTGTATTGTATTTATAATGTCCCTAAGATTACGACCTAATCGGTCAATCTGCCAAACAGAGACACTTTCGAGCACCCCTTTTTCCAGATAGCCCATAATGTCTTTGCCCGCTTGTCTTTGAAAAAATGGCACGGCTCCTGAACACCTATCCTCGCAAATAATACTATAGTCCTTTTCGTTCACTCTTTGGCGGTCGGTATTCTGTTCCAAGCTGCTTACGCGCACATACAATACCTTTAATTTTTTCGCATTTTTAGGTTGGTCGCTCATTGAGTCTATTTTTTGGAGAAATTCATTCCTATTGGCAACTTTTAATCGAAATTTGATTTTTTATCACTCGCAACTTAGGCTATACTCTAACTTTGCGATTCATTCCGTGTTCTATCCTAATAAGATTATTTTATATGTTAATGTGTTTAACAAAATGTGCTCTGTGTTAAACCTAGGAACACATTCACAGTTGCGTAATTTTCGCAATATCTTATTCGGACAGTTTCTCAACCATCCGAATAAGATGCGTTCCCACTGTTAGGCGGCAAGTAATATGGGCATCACCAAAGTCAAAACACCTTCCTCTTTAATAACCGCTGCCCGACTCTGAGTTGTCATTTCGATTGTTACCGTATCGGAACTTACGTTTGCAAGCACTTTCTTCAAAAATGAAAGGTTGAAGGAAATATCCAGGTCTTCCCCCTCTTTATGTTGGTGCGCAAACTCACTTTTGAATTCTTTGGTATTCTCCATATCCTGCGCTGTCAGTATTACTTTACCGTTGATGGAAAATATCCCCTGAAAATTATGGTTCGCGTAAAGCATGGCTTGCTCAACCTTTTGTTGTAGGTTCTTTTTGTTTAGGGTCACTATAGTTGTGCTATAAGTCGGTGTTGCCGCCTTATAATCCACAACTGCACAGTCCAAGTTTCTGGCAATTACTGTAACCTGAATTCCTTTGATGTAAAAGTTAAGCACCGCACTGGTTGAATTCTCCCCCTCCACCAAAATACGCGAGCGTGTAATTAAAGCCCGCGAAATACAAGCCAACCGGTTTAAGGGAAAAGAAGGCCTTTACAGCAATGCCCAAATGGAACCCAAAATGGTGCAGGAAATTTGCGTTATCGGCGATACCGGTAAAAATCTGCTCAACCGGGCCATGCAAAAACTAAATTTATCGGCCCGTGCCTACGACCGCATCATTAAAGTAAGCCGCACCATTGCCGACCTGGCCGGTAGTGAAGAAATAAAAACTGAACACCTGGCCGAAGCTATCCAGTTTAGAAGTTTGGATAGAGAGGATTGGGCCATGTAGGTTCAAACAGCCCCTAAAAATTGGCATTTAAACCATTTTTATACTCCTTAAAATGACAAGAAATATATAGTAAAGCAGGTAAAAGCGGGTAAAAGCAGGTGTTTTTGGCCATATAAAATCCGTAAACTTCGTTTTAGGCTAAACTGCCTGCATCAACCTTTATTTTCCAATTTTTTTACCGGGTCTCCTTCGGTATCAGCGTGCTATAAAACGGGCAGCATGCCCGTCATTATCTCTAAATCTTGTTTTACCCCACCGCCGCGAGGTACCTACATGTCAAAGAACGGCCCGGATGGTAATTGCTATCCGATTATAACACCAAATTACTCAAATAAATCAATAATTGAAATATTAGTTTGCTGAAAGACTGAAACTTTGACTTTTCCGTCGTTTCGATAAAGGTATTTTGTCTTGAATGTTTGCGAAAAATAAAGACCATAACTACAAATTCTTCCTTTTAAATATGTTGATAGCGCCAGGCAACGGTATAAAAGCCCAAGCTTACTGAATCACCACTTGCTTAACAATCCGGGTTCCGTTTTCGCCCGCTAATACCAACTGGTAAACACCCGATGCAAGTTGGTGTACATCCATTTGTCGCACACCGGTAACCGGTTGGCTGAGCATAACCCGCCCCTCGCCGTCATATAAGCTAGCGATCGCAGATTCATTACCTGCACTTCGGTACACAATATTAATTACCGACTTTGAAGGATTGGGATACACAGAAACGTAAGGCGTATTCACCGGTTCATTTATAATACCGGTTACAGGTTGCCCGTAATAGTAATGAGCACTGTCGGTATTTGCCCAAACACCATTTGAATATTCCTGGTAGACCCAGTAAACAGTGCGATTCAATGTGTCATAGGCGACCATGCCCCTGTACGTACTGTCCCAGGTATCGCTTAGCCATTGCATCGAAATAAAGCTTAGTTCGTTATGACTTGTATCGTAGGCCTCCAATGTTTCAAAACTGCTGGCCCATGAGGCATTAGCCGGAACCTTGTAAATATCGGCCACCTGGTTTCCCAGCGAGTCATACATATATGTATCAACCCCGATTGTGTCCCATATGCCGCCAACAAATTGCATCTGCCACTGTAGCGTGGGCCGGTTCAACGAGTCATAGGCCAGTGCAAATTGCATGTAATTTTGCCAGGCGCCATTGGTCCTTAAAACCTGTTGCCAGTTGCTTACTTTATTATTTGCACCATAGGTATAGTGGTCGCTGTCGTAATTTATCCAGGCGCCATTTTGCCAAAGCAGATCTACTTCGCTGGTATCAAAGCTATTCGCACTGTATCCGTAGGTAGAATACCAGTGGTTAAGCCATGACCCGTTATCCCAGGCCTGTTGCGAGGTACTTATAACCTGGTTATCGCTGCTGTAATCATACCGCTCTGCCTGCTGTAACTTGCTATATGCAGAAGACGCCGAATCCCATTGCCAGGTAATAATGCTGTCCAACACTGTATTAATAGATTTTTCGCCATTCATGGCCGCCGGGAATGTGGGGGAACTGTGTTGCGCCAGTATAGTTTGGGCAAAAAGTAAAGCCGCCAATATAAGGGGGGGCAATTTTATTCGCGAAATCACAACTTTTAATTTCATTGCAATATAATGAATTTAAAGGATGCAATAAAGAGGGCAAATAACTCTACATTTAATTTATGGACAGCGATTTTATTCTTCTTCGTAACTACATCAGCAGGTTTATAAAACTGACTGATGCCGACTGGCAAATGCTTGAGCCCCATTTGAAAAAGCGCTCCATTAAAAAGCACAGCTATTTTGAACAGGAAGGAAAAAAAGCCCGCGATATAGGATACATCGTTGATGGCGATATGCGGCATTTTTATACGAGTAACGGTGAGGAGAAAACAACCTATTTCTATTTTGAAAATTCGATGGTGGCTTCTTACCTCAGTTGTATTACCGGTCAGCCTTCGCAGATAACTATTGAGGCGCTAACTGAGGTTAAGATGATTGTTTTTCCGTACGCCGTTATGCAAACACTTTACAACCAAAGCCAAACCTGGGAGCGTTTTGGCCGCCTGTTGGCTGAATACTTATGCATGGGGCTTGAAGAGCGCATGGTGGGCCTGCTTACCCTCAGCCCGGAAGAGCGCTATATACAGTTACTGGAAAGCAATAAGAGAAAAATAACTGAACGTATTCCACAGCATTACATAGCCAATTATCTGGGTATTACACCGGTAAGCCTTAGCCGTATCAGGAACAGGGTATTAAAACACAAGCGCTGATTTTAACGGACTTCATTTCCTTATCAATTGTTAATGAAACACGGTTGGCAGATACCCAACTTTGCACTATAAAAACAATAGATATGAAAATCGCATTACAAGCCGAAGAACTGGCACAATTTTTACTGGTAGTTTTTTTACTGAGGTTACAACCTGTTGAACTGCCCTGGTGGCTATGGCCCATCATATTCCTGGCACCCGACCTCGGCATGTTGGGTTATTTACACAGCCCACAAATCGGCGCCATTACCTATAATCTTTTTCACCACAAACTGATTGCGCTCTTTGTTATTGGCCTCGGTTACCTGCTACATCAACCGGTGATTCTACTGGCAGGCCTTATACTTTACGGCCATTCATCTTTTGACCGCATGCTCGGTTATGGCCTTAAATATCCTGATGCTTTTAAGCATACGCATTTAGGGTGGTTGTAAAATTCTTTTCCTGAGATGTATGAGGTAAAAACAACTGAGGGCGTAGCTCAACGCTACGCCCTCAGGCAAATAATTTCCGAATGTTATTCTCTTACCTGGCAATAACTAATTGCCTGATTCCTGTTTTTTCGCCTGCCACTACTTCAACCGTGTAAACGCCGGCTGCAAGCGTACCCAGGTCGACCTGGGTTTGTTGCGATGTTACTTGTTGGGTAATAACCGTTTGCCCCAATACGTTTTTAATGTTTAGTACGGTAGCGTTGTTCACTTTGGTAAACTCCACTAAAACATAATTATTAGCCGGGTTAGGATAAACCGTAAATGAAAGGTCGTTGCTGATATTCGCAATACCTACCGATACCTGCACCACCACAGTGCGTGTTAACTGGCATCCGTTAAGGTCAGTAACCGTGGCGGTATAAGTACCCCCTGCCAAACCGGTAATTGTTTGACCGCTGCCCCCGTTCGACCAACTAACCGTGTATGGTTGTGTACCGCCCGCAGGTGTTACGGTGGCTGTTCCATTCGACTGGCCGTTGTTAGCTGCAGTTGAAGAGGTGTCAGCGGTCAGCTGTGTAGGCTGGTTAACGCTGGCACTGCTGGTAGTGCTGCAATTATGACTATCTAACACAGTAACTGTATAAGTTCCTGCCGCAAGTCCAGTTACGGTAGCACTGGTGCTAGTATTACTCCATACATACGAATAAGGACTGTTACCACCGCCTGCTGTTACCTGCACACTACCATTGCTTTCTCCAAAACACGAATCGGCATTAGCCACTACGGAAGCAGTAACTGCTGCAGGGTCGGTAATATTAAAGCTGGCTGAGGAAGAGCACGAATTGGCATCAGTTAAACTAACCGAATAGGTTCCGGCTACCAGGTTGCTGATGTGGGTTGCGGTTGAACCGTTTGACCACGCATAAGTATAACCCGGAGTGCCACCGGTAGCACTAACACCGGCCGAACCATCACTAAGGCCTGCACAGGTTGGCTGGTTGGTGCTTACAAATAAAGTAATAGCGAAAGGTTGATTAACATTAATGGTATCAACAGATACACAATTGCGCGAATCGGTAACGGTAACAAAATAATTGCCTGCAGCAAGACCGGAAATAGAGCTACCTGTGCTTCCGTTATTCCACGCAAATACATATGGCGAACTTCCGCTGTTTACGGTTACTGAAGCGGCGCCGTTGGTTGAATTAAAGCAACTTGCACCGGTAGATGCACCGGTAGTACTTAATACTACACCGGTAACAATATTAACCGAAGCAGTACCTGAGCAACCTCCGTTATCAGAAACCGTTATTTGGTAGGCGCCACCTGCAACGCCTGAAATAGATGCCGTTGTGTTACCGTTAGACCAGTTGTAAGTAAATGGAGAGGTACCACCATTTACAGTAACACTTGCACCCCCGGTAGCACCACCCAAACAGTTTGCCGCGCTTGGCGTGGCACTAATGTTAAGCAACCCGGTATTGGTAATAACCGCCGAAGAAGTTACCGAACATTGATGACTATCGGTTACCGTAAGGTCATAAGTAGCTGCCGATAAACCGGTGATAGTTGCCGTAGTTGCTGCATTACTCCAAACGTATGAATAACCCACGGTGCCTCCCGAAGCACTGGCTACTGCGCTACCGTTAGGTGAGCCGCAACCGCTGTTAGTAGGCGTTACAGAAACATTGAGCGCCGTTGGCTGGGTAATTACAGCACTTGAAGTAGCTGAGCACCCACCCAGGTCGGAAACAGTAACATCGTATGTGCCGGCAACAACACCTGTTAAAGAAGCCGTGGTAGTACCGTTAGACCAGTGATAAGAAATGGTACCTGAGCCACCGGTTACACTCACAGCCGCTGTTCCGGTAGCCGCTCCGTTGCAGGCCACATTGGTTTCGGTAGCCGAAACATTAAGATTGCCTGAACTGGTAATAACTACCTGGGCAGAAGCCGTGCAACTGTGTGCATCGGTTACAGTAAGTCCGTAAGTGGCGGCGGCTAAGGCTGTAGCAGTAGCTGTTGTAGCCCCATTGCTCCATGCATAATTATAGGCCGAAGTGCCACCGGTTACAGCGGCAACAGCACTACCGGTTGCACCACAGGTAGCATTGGTAGGCGTAACCGAAACGCTCAACGCGTTTGGCTGGGTAATAGCTTCACTGGCAGTACCCGAACAACCCGATGCATCATGCACGGTAACCGAATAAGTGTTAGCCGCCACTCCGCTCAAAGTTGCCGTTGTTTGTCCATTGCTCCAGGTATAAGTATAAGCAGGTGTTCCACCCGAAGGTGTAACGGTAGCTGAACCGTTAGTTTCGCCGTTGCAGGCTACATTCGTAACGTTTGAGCTTAAGCTCAACCCGTTGCTAATATTAACCGTTACCGGGGTGCGGGCACTTACACAAGCAGCCCCTTCCAGTTTCCAGTCGTAGAAGAAATAAAAGTGCACGTTATCCGGCACGTTGTTACCGGTTATAGTTATGTACCCGCTGGGGTCAGTATAAGGGAAAGCAGCACCGGTTATATTTCTGTAAAGATTGGTGGTGGTTGCACCATCTCCACAACCCAATTGGTACTCTGTTCCAACTGTTAATGGGAAATTGAGGGTAACCGTACTGGTGCCACTTGGAATGTTAGCGGTAATAGTTTGCAAAACATTACCCAGCGAGTCCTGCAATTGAATAGTGCGGTTACCTGCAGCCCCCGAAACCACCAGCACAGATACCAGCGTACAAGGCTGGTTTACATTAAACACATCCGAACGCCAGTTGTTATTGGTATAGTTTCCGCCGGTACCAAAAGCATCCGAGGTTGGAGGACAATAAACCGGTGTGGAAGCCGCATAGTTTTCAACATAATATGTGGTGCTGCCTCCCAAAGCGGGGGTTACATACGTTGGTCCGGTTCCTACAGCAGTACCGCCAGTTGGTTGGGTAAACCATTTCAGCGAATCGGCGCCGGTGGCCGTTAAAGTGGCGGTTCCGCCGCAGCCTGCGCTAACCGGTGACGTTGCCGTGGGCGCTGCCGGTGGAGTAATAGCGATATAGTTTGCTTTCGTTATTGAATCAATGCCACAAGGACTGCTGGCAACCAGTTTTACCGAATACGTTCCACCGGTAGTATACGGGTGTACCGGATTAACAGCAGAACTTGTGCCATTGTCGCCGAACGACCATACATAAGTGCTACCCGCTATAGTCGTATTGGTAAAGGTGACAGAGTCGGGAACAGAACAACCGGAAGTAGGAAACGCAGTAAATGAGGCCGTAGGTTTAGGGTTTACAACCACCGAAACGTTTTGTGCATTGGTACAACCATCACCATCAACGCTGTAAGCATAAACCACGGTTACAGGATTAGTAGTAGTATTTACTAATGTCTCGTTAGGGTTTACTGTTTGCGGTGTTGTAATAGCAGCATTGCTAATACCGGCAACAGCTGCCCTGGTCCAGGTTAAAGTGGCACCTGGTGTACCGCTGGTAGCCGTATAGGTAAAGGCCGTATTGCTGCAAATTGCAGGCGGAGTTAAGGAACTGCTTAAAGAAGGAATAGAATCGGTAAACAAAATAGAATCGGATGCATTACCATTGGCAACCGCATACATATAATATGAGCCGCTACCCATAGCAGAAGGCAACTCAAAATAAGCTGTATCTGGTTTAAGTCCTCTTTGCACACCGGTGCTGTTCCAGTTGTAGCTGCGTGCATAATACACCTTATTTCCCTGGGTAAAGCGGAACAAAGGATAGTTGCTGTCGCACTCATTTTCATCACCAAACGCCGAGCCTTCGCTAATACCATTAAAGCCATGTCCGGTAACCATATAGGTTGTACAGGTAATACGGGTTACATCGCTAATAAATGGTTTGCCGGCAGTTAAAGGGGTACCGGTAGGTGTATAAACATAATATTGGTTAGAAGTATTATCCTGGCTTAAGCCACACAATACTTGTCCGTTAGGCAACTGCAGTAAAGAGTACTGCTGGCTAATAGACTGCGTACTGGCCGTTGAGGGAGCGGCTATAGCAGTATAGGCACTATCCAGATAGTTATATAGAAAAAACTTAGTGGGTGAAGCAAATTCAGTTTGCTGTGTTGGTTGTGGTGAAGCCGCAAAAAGTATTAAGCCATTAGGCAGCATTACTCCCGGTGCGTCGGGCATACCATAACCATTTGGCACATCCGGACCTTTTCTCCATCTTCCCGCGGCGGTAGTGCCTGATGGGGTGTAAATAGCAGTGTGATTAGTCCCCCCTATAAAAAAGGCCTGTCCATTAGGCAACATCCAGGCTGGCCCGCACTCATATCCATAAGGGTCGTATAATGAATCGGGCACATTGCCATCTGCTATCCAGGAGTTGCTAGCAGGGATATATCTTTCCGAAGTCAGCGCTGCTTCATTCACAAACAAAATGCTGTTATCAGGTAATTTTAACCACATAGTTTCGTTCGAACCACCCAGGGTTGAAGGGCCTGCTGTGTAAGCCATTGTAGTTGGGTTAAACAACACTGTATGCACCGGAAAAGGAACATCTACCAAAGCCTGTATCACATCTCCGTTATCTAATAACTTACAGCTACCGTCGCTTATTACATTGGTTGAATTGCTACCGGCAATTTCTGTCCATACGTTGGTGGTAAGGTTATAAACCTCTCCGTGCCATCCGTTTTGGGTACCATCGGTTCCGTATTCCCCACCGCCTGCGTATACGCGGCCATCTTTTAATACAGCCGATGAAAACGAAAAGCGCTCCTGGTTCATACCCGCTGTCTGGGTCCAGGTGCCGTTGATGTAACTTCCCGTTGAGTCTGGAGTTAAACGGTCCCAGATAGTTCCGTCGCCCAGGTTGCCACCACTGGTTGTGTGGCACAAAATACTTCCATCTGTCATAACCAGCATAACACCATTATTGGCATCAGGAGCCGGCGTAGCTACTTGAGTCCAGGTGCCTTGCGCCCTCACCGGGCCTGCAAACAAACCGAAAAAACCTATTATAAAAATCAAAAATCCGTTAGAAAGTTGTTTCATTTTTGGGGTTTTAGTACTAAACATTGTGTCGTTTTGAGTTATTATTTTTTTATATGCTGTTTGGGGGTTTCAAATAAAAAACTTATTTCCTGATAAACAAAGTCATCATGTAAAAAGCATAATAAGGTATTGATTGCAAATTCGGGATGTCCCACCGTGGTAAATTGCATATTTAGTAGGCCACTATGGTTGTAGCCTGTCCCCCATTTGCTGCCCACGAAATTTTATAGCCATAAGGGGCACCGGTTTGCACCGGATTACCATGAGTATCAACACCATAGAGTACAGTAAGGGGCTCAGGTATTCCGCGTATTCCCTTTTCGCCGCTTGTTGGTTCGGAAAGAAGATATAATGACGAAATTGTTTGCACCACCGGACTGATAATCTGGGTATTAAAGCCAAAGCCAAAACGTGTAGTGCCCGAGGTAGCGATACCGGTTATGTTGTTAACCGTTGAGTCTCCGCGAATTGTGGAGATGAGGCTGGCATTCTGAAAATTAAAGGTCCGCAATTGATTCATATACCAGGTCCATGTTTGCACCACAGCAACATTATCGTTATAAGTAAATACAATAGTGGCATTTAGTTTATCCTGCAACGAATCGCCGGTGGCCAGGGTTAGGTTGGCCGGGTTCTTTAACAAGCCCCCGCTCAGGTTGGTAACCGTAGCCGTTCCGTTCATCCATAAACTTACATTGGTAGCCAGCACAATCACTTCATACTGTGAAAAGCTAATATTGACAATTGCCCCCGGTTGATTCCATGGAATAACCTTTCCACTGCTATCCCGCCCAAACTGAATGGTCACTGCGCCTGAACGGCCTTTGGTTTGGTCGGCGTTTTTGCTGTAATAAGTAAGCCTGATAAGTGCTGAGTCGGTAATATGGCTGGTGTCAATAATACACCCGCTAATGGTAGTAAATAGTATGGCTCCGGTGCCCGCACTGCCTGTATTTCCGCTGGCTATATTACACAACGAAGTAGCTAACAAGGCTTCATTCACAGCCTGGTCTACCTCGTAGTTAATGTTCAGCTCATCATTCGCGTTTATAATCTGCGTAGCCGAATCAGCCGTTGTGTTTACAATGGTATAGCCCGTTTTACTGCATGATGAAGGCATCATAAACAAAAGGGGCAACAAAAAAAGGAACAACAAGGCTTTATAGGTACGCATTACCAATTACAATTATCGTTGTATCATTAATTTCTTTACCGATAACGGCATTCCATCTTTAATCACTTCCACAAAATACAAGCCGACTGCAAATCCTGAAATATCTATATCCGTTTTACCTGTCATTATCGCAAGCTGCAGAACCTGTGCACCGAAAATATCATAAATCCGGACGCTTGTGTAACCTGAAATATCGCTGCTTTGAATAGTACAAGTCTTACCTGCCGGATTAGGATAAACCGAAAATTCCATGTTTGCTTTCGGTTCGGCAATGGCTGCAGTTAAGCAATCTTTGGTTACATCGATGGTATAAGTGACCGTTGATTGAACGTGATTCACAGTATCTGTAGCTATTAAGCTTAAAGTATGTTCACCGGTGTCGCCATAAGCAGGAATAGCCTGCACCGTAATGGTATCAAAAATGTTAGCCGTACTGGTATATACTGAAGTAATATTTAAAGCACCGGTGCAGGCATATGATAGCGAAGCCGTTTGACCAGGCACCGTGCACAGAAATGAAGCAGTCATGTTAATCGTATCGCAGGTTTGTACCAACGAAGAATCGGGAGCTCCCAGGGCTGCTTCGCTGGCTGTGGTATCGCACGGACAAATGTATAGTGTGTTACACTCAGGCCGGTTGTTGCAAATAACCGGTGCAATAGTATTACCTGTTACACAAGTATTAAAAGTAAAATTCTGAAAGTCAAGCCAGTCAACCCCGTTATAAGGCGAAAAAGGTCCGAAGTAAGTATTTCCGGGCAAGGCAAAAGTGCTTATCTGCGCATATGTAACGCCATCGCCTTTGTTCACACCAACAAATGCCGGGGTACCCCCGTATCCCGAAAATCCACCCGATGAATCTGAACAAGCCCATTGCATAAAAGGATAGCAGAATGAAACATTATCACCATTAGGTAATATAGGGTCGCTGCCATCGGTAATAGTCAGTTGAAAAGTGTTCCAGCCGTCCACGTCAATACCGGCATACTTAACACTGTCCCAAATAACAACCATATAAGTAGGTGTTATTTTATAGTATACCACGCCATTGTTATTGAGGGTATTGGCATCAGCCCAAAACGGGGCCACCATAATAGTATCGAAGCCCAGCGGAACAGTAGCCGGTGAATCGATAAATGAATAGATAGGTTTTATAAAAGAAATAATGCCATTGTTGCTGATAAATACCGAATCATAACTCTGTCCGTAAAAGCAAAAATTAAACGGCAGTGCAATCGCAGGAGTAGTGGCATTGTTGTTTTCGTATAGCGGCGGCGTACCCACATCAGTACCATGCCCCATAGTCATAGGGGCTACCTGGAAAGTGTTATCAATGGGTATGGTACACTTACAGGTTGAGTTTGCCTGGCCGTGAGCCAGCAAATTCGCGGTCAGTCCGATTAAAAAAAATCCTATCCTGAAAATGCTTTTCATCGATTAAAATTTTGCACCGAAACCAACGTAAATACTACGTGGAGGTGCGGGAATAATTCCCGGACCGGGATATTCATCGGTTCGCAGGTTAAAATAGTGGTTATTGGTAACGTTACTGATACCCAGTTTAATATTGTAATTTTTGATATGGAAAGAACCTGACCAGTCCAAAACAAAATAAGCCGGTATAACTCCTATCGTTGCATCCGGACTGTATACCGTATTGGTGGCATCCGAAAAAGATTTGCTGGAGTAGCTGAAAATAAAGGTCGTAGAAAAAATTTTATACGAGTAATTAAGGCCGGCGCGTTCAATATGCAGCGGAGCCATTTCCTCCATGTTTCCTTTGTAAGGTCCGCTCGTATAAGAAGAGTGGTCAAATGCGTATGAGTTAAATATGCTTATCCTTCCCCATCCTTTGTAGCGTGATGAGTTTTTGAAAGGGTTTACTTCCACATAGGTTTCCAGTCCGGCATGGAGGGCGTTGCCAACATTAGTTACATAAGTATAAGGATTGCCCAGGCTGTTGGTAAGTCCCACAATACCTATTTCTTTATTAAACGGCATATAAAATCCTCCGATATCAAAATTAAGAATATTACTTATGTTTCCCCTCCATCCTAAATCCGAGTTAAATCCCGAAACATCCTTTAGGTGAGGATCAATAACCGAAGTTGAGCCCAGAGGTGTAAGGTTGGAATAATTTGTTGGCTCATAACATTGCGAAAAATTGGCATATACGTTTGTTGTGGTGGTAGTTTTAATCTGCACGCCACAACCTGCCAGCGGAATTTCCCAGTACTGTTTCAATCCTACATTTACTATTTCACCGGTATTGGGATCTGTAATATATCCTTTAGCAGTTGATTCAATATATTCAAACCTGAAGCCAGGGGTAACAGATACTATTTTTCCTATGTGAAAGGTATTTTCAATAAACGGGGCAATATTAAACGTAGTAAAATTCAGATTATTAGCGTAATTACCGCCGTATAAATTCAGGTTAAAATCTGAACCCGTTGAGCCGGGTCCGCCTTCCTGCCTGCTCATAGCACCCTGGAAATACCTTACGCCTGCGGCCAGGGTTTGTTCTACACCCAGAATATTATAATGAGTTAAAACGCGCACTTCGGTGGTTACGCTTGTAAATCCCTCATGTTCTACTTCCCGCGGCATGTACTGGTTAGTTGCAGGGTTGATAGTATCCGGAGTCTGTATGCCTCC
>Ga0364866_10335_pt1 | contig 28453 bp, 25 predicted proteins | sample ExccelAu500001D3_3_FD_206913 | JGI IMG/M metagenome (GOLD analysis project Ga0364866, IMG submission 206913) | Enriched cells from Trout Bog Lake Hypolimnion, Wisconsin, USA - BchlTB.Aug13.5000.01.D3 | ecosystem: Environmental > Aquatic > Freshwater > Lake > Hypolimnion/Profundal zone | place... | reverse complement strand
CGTTCCTTCGGAGGCTTCGTAAAGCAAGATGTTGCGAGCGTCAGGCAGGCCAAGCGTGGCGACACCCAGTTCGTTGGGTTCAAGCTGGAACAGGTTTTCAATGGCCCGTTTCAGGGCGTATTGCAGGGTGATGACGCCTTCCTGAGATAGGGACAGCGCCTTGACTGGCTCGATGTAAAGGGCATCCGCAGTCTCGCTGGTATGTAGCATCACCCGCTTGATGGGTTCGCGCTGATTCTGCGCATCAAGATCCTTTTCCCTTTTCCATTCTCCGGTCGTCAGCCCAAGCGGAAAACCTTCGGCTGGCCGCGAGCGCCATTTGCGATTCACGTCCACCAACCGTGCGGCTGGCAAATAACGGAGATTCAACAGAGCCTCATCGCCGGCACGAACGACCGCCTTGCCGATCTTGGTGGAATGGAGGTCGTCCACGGAAAAATAGGTTTGAATATCGAAGCCCCGTGAGCGGCGTTCTTCTTCCTCGCACGAAATGCGATCCCGGCGTTTGGCTCGGGATTCGCCCATTTCCAGCAAGTTGGCCAGGATTTCACGATTGGCGTCATCCTGCAAATCAGCGCCGGAAAACGGGCAGAGGCTTAACTTGGTTTGTTCGCCGCGCAGAAAATAGCCGGCCTTGAGACTGATCTTGGCGAGGTCGAGGCTGTTTTCGAGGTCCTGGGCCAGCAACTGGAAGACCTCATATTTCTTGCCGTTGTAATAAATGATGTTGGCCGGCCCAAATTCACGCAACGCAATGGAGCGGGGACGGGACAGATATTCGCCACCGGTATCGTCGGTTTGAACAAAGCATCGCAGGGGCAGACGGGCGAAGTTGTAGCCGGGAAGAAAGCCCTCGGATGCAAAATACCGGTAAGGATAAAACTCGGACAACTGGCCTTTTACGCCCTTCTGGCTGTTGCGAAGCAAATCCAACTGGCGGGTGGCATGGTCTTGATTGCGTTTGGCCGTTTTGTACTCCGGGCTTCCCAGCGTATAGCGACCACTCTGCAAGGTCTGGGTTGCGGTGTTCAGCAATGAACGGGCGGAGATGTAAAGACTGCGCCAACGGTTGATCGAGGCGTCAAGGCTTTCGGGCAGTTGCTGGAGCTTGCGAGAAATCCATTCGTCCGAATACCAAGGAGTTTTTCCGGCGGTGAGGGATGGCTCGAAGTCAACAATCGTCCGCTTAAAGGCGGCCTTGATTCTTTGAAAGGTCTGGGGCATCAGCTTCAGTTTTTCATCCCGGACTTTTGCGGCCAATGGGAGACCTTTTTCCTCCTCCGTGACCAAATCAACGATGCTCGAATCCAGCTCGCTCAAACCCACTTCAGATAAAAACAGGGCGTGCAGATGCGTTTGCAGCAGTTCTTCGTTGCCCAAGTCAAGCCGGGGAGCTGCTACCACGCCAGCCACCAGATCCGCCTGCCGGGCAAAATAATGGCGGTCGTGGTTGGAGTAGGACGAACAATAGGTGAAAACCAAGGCCGCCTGGCCAGTGCGCCCAGCACGGCCGCTGCGCTGCACATAATTGGCTGGATTGGGCGGGGCATTGCGCATGTGGACGACGTTGAGATTGGCGATATCAATTCCCAATTCCATCGTGGGCGAGCAAAACAGCGCGCTGATGTCGCCGGAGCGAAATCTGTCTTCCCGTTCGATGCGAACATCCGCCTTGAGCTGGCCGGTATGGTCCTGGCCTTCCAGCCGTTTCGCCGTCGAAAAATCCCGTTGATACAACTCCTGGAAGAAGCGGTTGGGTTTGACCTTGACGGACTTGTACGCGCGAAGCCGAACCACATCTGGCTTCACATAATTCTCGTCGCCCTGTTGCCAGAGCAGCGAGTCGAGCCGGAGTTGATAAACCAGCGTTTGCTGATTGTTTACGTTCTTGGCGGATTGCGACAACAGGTAGCCGGCGCTTTCGAGCCGATTGAGCAACTGCTTGATGAACTCCATGTAGGCATCGCCACGCAAATCCAGCAACGGATCACGCTCTTTGGCCAGTTTCCGCAGGTATTTGCCGAGCCCGCTGGCCGGCCCAACACTTTTGGTGTTCAAGGATACGTAGGCCGGCAGGGTTTCGTAGCGCAAAAAAAACGGGGCGAGGATGTGCTCGTCTTCATCGTATTTCCACGGTGCTCGCAGGCGTTCCCTGATTTCCGCTTCCGACTGCCTGATGCGGTCAGCCGTCAGATAATTTTCGCTGCACAGGGCATATTCAGAACGGAAGAAATCGAGAACGTTGGAAATCAATTCAGCCCGTTCCTCGGGCTCAACCTGATTGAAAAGGGGGACGCTCTTCCAGGCATCGTTGGCACCGGCCACATCAGGCAGATCGCGATACCCGATGTTGAGCAGCGCACATTGTTCGAGGTTGGGCAGAACCACACGCCAACCACGCCGGAGGTCGTAGATGGCCCGGTACACCAGGTATTTTTCCAGCGCTGCCTCGTATTGCCGTCGCGTGTTTGGGAAATCAGGAATCGCGTTGGTGTTGGAGAATTCCAAGAAGCCAAGTCCAAGGACTTTGCGAATCGCGGTTCCGAGCGTGCTGTAATCCAGCGGTTGATCCCCAGCCGCTTTGAGCGCACGGTAGATGGCACTGCGCAACTGGACGACGTGAAGGAAATCATTGAAATGGCCGGCCTGCAGGGCTGCGTCCTGGCGATTGTCGGTGAAACTGAGCAGTTTCTGATCTTTTGCGGCAATCTTCTCCTCCTCCAAACGGCGAAGAATGGAAAAGGCCGTGATGGTGGTGGAGGTGCTTCTGCCTTCGTACCCCAAGGCCGTGAGCTTGGTGCTTTCGTTCGTTTTGGTATCGAAGAAGACGCCGGCGGTGGGATCAAACAGCAGCGGCGCCGGCATGAACCAACCCCAATATTTGAGCGGTTCTTGATCGGAATACTGGCCAAACTCGTCAAAGTAAATTTTCGTGGGCAGTTTGGGCACGTAATCCTTGGCGACCTCAATGTTTCCGTTGGGTTTGCGCTTGAGCCAGGCATCCGGCAGGTTCTCAATATCGGTGAGCGGATCCCAAATTTCTTCACCGACAATCAGGTAGCCGTCGGTTTGGTCCGCCTCTTCATCGCCAAATTCACGAAACTCGCGCGGTTCCAGCCGCCGGTTGTTCGGATTTTTGGCAACGCAAACAAACTGATGGCCTGATATGCGGCTGAAGACCGTGGCAAAGATCGGCTTTTTCTGGTCGGAATCTGCCCGATAAACACCCGGTTCAAGCGTGATGTACCGACCGTCACCCTGGTCCAGGGTGGTGTAAACCGAACCGGTCTGGGAAATAAACTGGTGCAGCTTGAAGGGCAGATACGTGTAGCGGTCTGACCTCCGCCTCACGTTGGTCTGCGTGATCCACTCCAGTGCTAACCGCAAATGTCCACGGCAGAGGTCGGAATCGGTTTCCGTGATTTTGGAAAACTGGCTGACAATTTCACTGAACGATAGCGGCCGACGACGAACAAGTGCGCCTTCCACCTCTTCCAAGGCCGCGGCGTTCTCAATCCAGATTGCCGTCGGGTGTTCCTTCAGGACATCAAGCTCCGCCGCAACGTCAATCCCGTCCTGGATCGCCTGCTTCAGTTGGTTTGCCCCAGGCATGACTCCGTGCCAATTGAACGACCTGGCCAAAGTTTCACCGACAACCTGGCCCGAAGTGAATTGCTTGCCGAAGAATTTGCTCGCAACTTCAGCCACCACTTCCCTTTGCTTTGCCGGGGAGGCCCCGCTCACCATGGTGGCGGACGTGCCGATGCAGGTGACGGGATTGGCACATTGCGCTTTGATTCGGCGGATGAGCATCGCCACGTCTGCCCCTTGGCGACCGCGATACATGTGAAGCTCGTCGAAAACCAAATAACGAAGCCCCGCATAAATGGTGTCTCGCAATCCTCTCTCCCGAATACGCGTGAGGATCAGCTCCAACATCATGTAGTTGGTCAGCAAAATGTCTGGCGGATTTTCTTGAAGCCGCTTGCGTTCATCGTCATCTTCTTGGCCGGTGTATTTGCCAAAGGAAATGGGGAACGGCTTGCCTGTGCTTTTTTCAAAGCCTTCTTTGTATCGCTCGATCTCCTCCACCTGGGAATTGATCAGCGCATTCATCGGATAAACGATGACCGCGGAGACTTTCCCAGGTTGCGGTTGTTTCAGCATTCGGTCGAAAATGGTGCCGATGTAGGTCAGCGATTTGCCTGACCCCGTGCCGGAAGTGACGACAAAATCTGAGCCGGCAGTCCCCAACCGCAGAGCTTCCATCTGATGCTGGTAAAGTCGGTACCCCCTGAAAATATCAACCAGGAGCGGATGCAGCTTTTCACTCGCAACCACCGAAGCCAAATCGCCGGTGATTTTGTAGCTGGGATTGAACTGAATCAGGGGTTCGGGCCAAAGCCGTCCTTCGGACAGGGCTTTTTGAACCACGGCAAGGATTTCCGGATCGCGGATATTGATGAAACTCTCAATGTATCCGCGATAATCGGCAATCACTTGGCCATGTATTTTAAAGCTGTCCATACGTTCCGTGCACGCAACGCATCTGACTTCGGGATGTGCGTGGGCACGGTTTAGCACTTTTCGGGCGGCCAGGGAAGCATCGTTTTTGTCTCGCATTAGCGGCGTAATGACTGCCGGCAGCCTGCTGTCGTAAAACGGCTCGACCCCGATTTTCAGGGCAGCACGGAATGAAGACCTGTCAGCGAATTGGGTGGCCGGTGAGCGCCCTGAGGGCGCGCAGCCAGTGGCTAAACTGCGCCGACCGGGAATAGTCGGGGGCGTCGCTGCCGGGATACGCGTTGGAACCGGCACACCGAACCTGGCGGTCGCCCAGTTTCATCTTCAACGACCACTGCGTACCGTCACAGATTTCGGCAGAATACGCCTTTTGCCAGTGCCAAACGTCCGCAGCTTCGACGGTCCGCCAGAACGCCTGCCATTGTTTTGGTTCCGGGGTGATTTTGGCAGAAATCACACGTGCCCCTGGAGCCTCGGCCTGGCGATGCCAAAGGCAATCACCGCGCAGCTCAATTTGGTGGCTTTCGCGGGAATGGCCCGTGATCTCAAAATACAGTTTGTCCGGCAGCATGGCGGCAACATTATAGGCTCTCCGCGGGCAAACGCAAAAACTCCGACGAATCCGCAAAGACCATGTCGGTTGCAAGAATCTATTTTGCCGTAGCCAGCCGAATCAACCTCGGCACCTGCTTTTTGATGGCATACACCTCGGCCGCATCGGAATAAAGTTCAGCCGATTTCAATTCCTCGGCCAGTGCTTGGTGGTTGTGGTGCAGTTCCGGATGCTGTTTCACGAAATCGAGTCTTGCCTGTTTCGCTTCGCTGGCGCTTAAGGTTGAGACTCTGGTCCATTTGAAGCTGTCCAGCGCCGCGCCAGCCCCCAAATCGGACAACAAATTGGCTTGATCCATTGATTCCAGCATGTCTGAGAATAGATAAGCCACCGAGGTTTCTCTCGGGAACTGCCATTGTCCCAGGCCCAGAGCCCGGTCAGGCTTGGGTTTGTATTCGATCGTGCCGGCGTGTAGATTCAGTTCGGCATCGGCATTCGGGCGGTCCTGCGGAAACACCCAGCCAAACTGAACCGCAAGTTTCCTGCCGTAGGAATGGAACTTGATCACTTCGAATCCCAGCTTGGCCAGTGCCGGACCCACCATCTGCGAGCCGTTAGGAATGCGGGGATAGTAGCAGTGATTGATCGGCAAATGGTCGCGAAACTCGCGCAAAAAGCTGGTGAGGCTGCGCCAGACCTCGTGGTTGATGCAAAGCGAGCCCAGCACCAACTCCAAAGACACGAATTTACCCATTGAGGAATGTTCCTTAATTCGAGCCGTGGGCAGCAGTTTAAACGGGATTTCATCCACTCTGACGCAAAAATCGCTGAATTGAATTTTGTCACGCTGCCAAGTGTAAATTAGGCGATAGAGACGAGCAGTCAGGGCAAACTCGTCACTGGATGCTTCGATGGAATAACCGGTGTGCTCCAAATCGGGCGACTCCAATCCCTTGCTGCCATTCTTGACCAAATGCGGACCTATGGAGACGAGTGCCATGCAGGAAGTAAACACGATCCGCCCCAAACATCCAAGGCAGAACCGTCTGGAAAAATGCAACAGCGCGTCTTTTGACTTCCATGGCTAGCAACAAGGCGAATGACCTAAATCCTTCATGAAAACAAAATTAAACCGCCGGCGCCGGATACAGCGGCAGGATCGTTGTCCTGAACGAAGCCTTGACCGCGCACCGGGCGTTATTCCATGCTGCCACCAAACCGTCGCTCCCAGCCCAAATGACAGTCCAGCAGTGACATTTTGACGTCACTGGATTTGATTTTGCGATTCCGCATTTCTTCAAAATAGACAGCCTCGGCAGACTTTGAGTTTCTACGAACATGAAAAAGACGAACGGGTGAGAGTTGGCCCAATTGGCGACAGTGAGCGTAATGGAAATTTTCGGCCAGCCCGTTCTCCAGAAGTTGCTTCAAGGCGGCGGGATCGGGAATCAGTTCGCTTTCGATAAACAAAGTGTAGCCGGTTTCGTGTTGATGGTCGGTTACTGGAGCCAGCAGCAGGAAACTGGGATGAATATTCTGTTGTGCGAGGGCATGGTGGACGACCTTTCCGACAAAGGCCGCGTGCAATTTTTCGCCAAATAGATCGGATACCAAACCCTCCCGGCAGATAAAGCGGAAACAGGGCGCACCATGAACGAAGCCAGTAACGTGAATGCGGTCGCCCAAGGGGTAGCGATAAAGTCCGCTGCCTGTGGTCACAATCACCTGGTATTCGTTTCCAACGGCCAGTTCATGAGCCAGGGAAATTTCCCCGGTATCCGGATTTTGAAACTCAAAGAAGTGGGAGGTGACGGCCAATATCGGATCGGCCTGTTCTTGAAACGGCAGGGAAACGAAGGCTTCGGTGGCTACCAAGCCTTTGCCCTGAATTTCCACCGTCGGAAAGAAGCGGCGGAGGTTCTCCGCGTAGATTGCGCTTGAACCATGAGTCCAGCAACTGACGATTTTGAGATTCGGCCATACTTGTTGAAACGCGATTGGCCCCCGGTTATCCCGCACAATGGTCCGAATCAATTCAGACCGTCGCCTGGCATTGGAGAGGCTGCTCTTGGCCAGCAATTCCACGATTTCATCTTGTCTGGCCACGAAGTCCTCAAGGAGCGTGGTCAAGAAAGTAGGGCTCCAAACTGAAATGAGGCAGAGGTCTTCATCCGCCAAGAGCGACAACAGCGTGCGGGTTCTGAATTCATTCACATCGCGGCAAAGTGCCACCGAAGACGGCACGGAGCTGACGAGCGAAAACAGTTGTTTTCCAAGAAAACCGAGGTATTCGGCATCGTGATCAAAGCCGACATGCAAACGTCCATGGGTTCGTAGCGGTGTGGCGGGTGGCGAGATTGACCAATAAGCAGTTCCCTTGAGCAACGCCGGCTGACGCTGGTAAAGAGCGGCCAGCCACGGGTGGATGCCTCGCCGAAACTCGTTGCCAGAGGCACGGGTCCAAGGAATCAGCTTGGAACCCGAGGTCGAGCCGCTCGTGGGTTGAAACAGCCGGACGGGATCGGTGGTCAGAACATTGGCTTCACCCCGGGCAATGGCCTCAATATACGGCGTGAAGATTTCATAAGGATTCAGCGGCACACGCTGTTGATATTCGGCAACGGAGGCAATTTGGGAAAAGTTGTTTTTCGCGCCAAATTGCGTTCCCGCATTGCGCCGCAACAGAGCCAGCAGATAACCGCGCTGGGTTTCTTGCACGCGCTCCAAGGCATCGCTGAACCGAATCTGCTCGCGAGAACAGGCGGCCATCCAAGTGCGGTTGATGAGGCGTCGGGCAAAGGTTTTCAAAGCTGTCGGCGAATGTAAGGATTCAAGTTGTCCGGATGAAACCGGGCCAGGCAAACCAATTCATCTCCCAGTGCGTGCCCCGGGTTTCGCTGTTGGAAAAAAGCCACATGCGGATCGCGCAGCCGCCGACTGTCGAGTTCAGCCACGCCCTCGCGCAATCGCTGGTTGCCCGGTTCGGCCCGAAGAACGCTGGAGATCGGGTCATACCGGTTTCCAAACCGTTGAACGGCGACGCTTCGCAGCAGTTCCTTATCACGGGCAGTTGGCGTACCGTTATAACAAGGCTGGAACTGGTGGAAGAACACCGGCAGAAAGCGGTAGGTCTTGTAGCCCTTGCTGGTGAGCAGCCAGTAAAGGTCCAAGCCAGGCTGCGCCGCCAGCAATGACAGCATCAATCGCCCCCAAGCCACCGGCAGAGCAATCGAACCCCAGTGACACTTGTCAATGATGGTGTCGCCGGAAAACAAAACCTTCACCACGCCGCCTTGAAAGACGTGATCGAACAGAACCTGCGTGGAGAATCCACAAACGCAGCCTTGGTCGCGGAGCAGGATGGCCCACTGTTTCGCTTTCAGGTCGGCAGCGAATTGATCTTCCGTCACGCCTTCGTAGTGGGCCTGCATCAGCCGGCACATTTGCTCGACTTCTTCCGTGCTCAATTCATTGACCGCGACGATTTGGGATTCGAGTTTCATCAGAGCGAGCCCAGTTCCAAATACGGCACCCGTCCATCCAGGTTCTGGAGGGTGCGATTCTCATTTTCCCAGTCCACGAGATAAAGGCGGCTGGCCAGCGGCACATGGGGTCGAGCCAGCAACTCCGGCAACAAGGAATCGCGTTCATGCACTCCCGCCAGAAAACAGGCATAGCGGCCCCGGTGGACGCGGATCACCTCCTCCAACAAAGCTCTGAATACTTCGCGGTCGTTGTCACGAATACAAACCAGAGCTAGGTTGAAGCAATTCAGCGTTGATGCCGGCGGCGGCAGAAGCGGCATCCGGCGCAGCCTTGCCCCAAGATTCAGCAGGTGGCGGCACCAGCACAACCAAGTTGCATAGCCAGTCACACGCCATCTACGGAATCTTTGCTGATCCCAGGCAGCGAGGATTCCGACCAGGGCCGAGCCCTGGAAGGCGAGAAACACATCCTTCGATTCAAGCTGCGGCAACAGTCCGTCAGGGCTGCCAAAATCTTCCACGCGATATTCCGGGAAAAACTGTTTTGTGCGGCCTTCTCGGTTGAGGAATTCAACCACGGAAACGGCATCGGCTGCGCTGGCACGCCGCAGGGAGAATCGGGAGTTGGTACTGGTCTTCCCTTGCAAGCTCAAAGCCATGCAGCAAAACCGGCCGAGATCATGATAGGCCGGCAGGCCGAGCCGCCTTGACAACAGCACCTTTTGGGCTGCCACGTTGTCTTCCATGATGGTGGTCAAATGAAATGGCGCCGGGTGTTGGGCTTGCAGCGCATGGAACCGGGCATAGCCTCTGGAAAGAAACGACGCATTGCGCGCGGGTTGCCCCACGCGGAGACCACTGAGATAGGCGACAGGAGTGGACACCCCGTTCACATAAGCGCTTTTGACAGAGCGGTGTCCCGTTGCCACCAAGCGGCCGGTTTTCATTTCTCGGCCAATTAACACATCCGTGTGCCGGCCTTCAACGCGCAGGGCGGCGAGATAATCCGGGGAACGATCAAATGAAAAACGTATCGCCCCGGGCATCTCCGCCTGGGCGCTGAATTGCAGTAATTCCCCATTGTCCGCTGGCGTTGCGAGGTCAAAGTGGAAGCGGCTGTCATTGACTGCCGACAGGAAACGGCCCGGCCTGGCTGCAATGCAGTCGGTGCTCATCGCGCGCCTCCCAATGGAATGCCGGATTTTTGGGATAATTCACGGCGCAACATCCAGTTCAACATCCAGAAAGCCCACGCCCGGCCCGGCGTGGGGCTGTTGCCATGAAAGTCGAGACTGCGTCGCAACATGGAGCCCCAACTGTAAAAGGCACGTCGGGTGCGGTGGCAGTGTTCCTCGATCTCGTTTGCCGCCATGGCTGCCGGGCGGAACGGAACCTGGCCAAAGCGATAGTTGTCGTGCAACCACCATTGCGGGTATTGCAGCCTGCCTTCCGCTGCCAATTCCCGGTAAAGAGGCGTGCCGGGGAAGGGAACGAGGTGATTGAACGCCGCCAAAAAGAGATTTTCCTTTTTGGCAAAGCGAACACTCTCGTCAAATGTTTCCGGCGTGTCGTGGGGATAGCCAAAAATGAACGTCCCATAGACGAACACGCCCGCCTGCCGCAGGCAATCCAGCGCGGCGCGGTATTCATCCACCCGGTTAATCCGCTTGCCCATCGCCGCGAGGTTCTGCCGGTTCAGGGATTCGAAGCCAACCAACAATCCCATGCACCCGCTTTTGGCCATCTGGCGGACAAGCGCTTCATCCCGCAGTGCATGAAGGCTGCCCTGGCTCATCCACTGGATGCCCAAGGGAGTGATCGCCTCGAACAGCTCCCGTGCGCCAGCGGGATCACCGACGATTTTGTCATCCACAAAGAAGACATATTTGTCGTGAACGTGGCGGAGTTCCTCGACAATTTCTTGGACCGGGCGGCGACGGTAGGAGCTTTGAAACACGGCACCAATCGAGCAGAAGTTGCACTGAAAAGGACAGCCACGGCTGGTTTCAATCAAGGCCACCGGCAGATAATTTTTGCCCTTGAAAACGTTACGGTCGGGGCCAAGCCCGGCCAGTGGGCGGGCACGATCACCTTGATAGAACGGCTGCAATTGCCCACGCGCGGCATCTTGCAGGATGGTCGGCCACACCGATTCCGCTTCACCAACGCACACGGAGTCGGCGTGCTCCCTGGTTTCATCCGGGCAGAGTGTCGCATGGTATCCGCCGATCACCACTGGGATGCCGCGCCGTCGAAACTGCGCGGCGATGTGATAGCCGCGTTTGGCGGAGTAGGTTTCGATGGAAATGGCCACGAGGTCGGTGGCCACGTCGAAATCAATCACGTCCATCCGGTCATCGAAAAAATTCATCTGCCAGTCCGACGGCGTCATCGCCGCCAGCCGGGCGATGGCCAGCGGTTGCAATTGCCAGGAACGAACGAAGGGCTTGCCCGGTTTTCGTCCGATCGCCGGATAAATGAACGTCAGACGACGCATGGCTCCTCCGCTTTTTCCGGCACCGTCCAATGGCTTGCCTCGGGCGGACGTCCCGGATCATGCAACGAATACGGCGTGGCAAAACGCGGCTCTGAATAAAGGCGTTTCACAAAAATCCGGTAACACAGGTTGCCAACGAAGTTGATAGCACACCGGATGTCCAGGTGGCTGACACGCCGGACTACGCGATTCATTCTGAACGTCTCTTTGTAGGCCCATTTGAAGCCGCGATACAATTCATCAGGTGTCATCTGCACCGGCTTGATGACAACGTGCATGGTGTCATAATCGTTCCAGTTGTAGCTGAGGATCCGGTTCTCCGCCTGCATGCGCGTGAACAACTGCGTGCCGGGATAAGGCGTGTAAAGTGAGTAGCGCGGGATGTCCACGCCAAGGTCTTGGACCAATTGGACGGTAGATTCAAAGACGCTGGTGTCGTCGTGGTCGAAGCCAAAGACAAAGCAGCCCTGGACCGTGATGCCGCCATTTTGCAACGACCGGATCAAATGGCGGTAGTCGAGGGTTTTATTGAAACTTTTGCGGATGCCTTGCAAGGTGGCTTGGCTGCCCGATTCAAAACCCACCAGCAAATAGACACAGCCGCTGCGCGCCATGAGATCCAGCAGTTCCGTATTTTGAAGACTGTCCGCCGTTACCAATCCGCCCCAGCGCTTTTTGAGTGGCGCGATGGCCGTGAACAGTTCCCTAGCATATTCCACATCGTCCACCAGACTGACATCGTTGAAGCCAAAGTTCCTTCCCTGGATGGCGCGAACATCACGGACCACATCGCCAATGGGCCGTTTCAAATAACGCGGCCAGACGGCGTTCACGGTGCAAAAATCACAAACCCGTTTGCAGCCACGGGTGGCCTGAACCGCGTTGGGCAACATGTAACCGCTACGCCGCTGCAAATCCCGGCGGGGCAAAGGGACATCCTCCAGTATGTGATTGGGCAACGCATGTTCACGATAGACTCGCTTGAGTCTGCCTGCCCGGAAATCTTCGACGAGCTGCGGCCAGGCGTGTTCGCCGCGACCGATGACAATGCTGTCGGCATGTTGAATGGCTTCGCCCGGAAGCACGGTCACATGAACCCCGCCCAGCACCACCGGAATGCAGCGGCGGCGAAAATGTCTGGCCAGTGCATACGCCGGACGGGCGCAACCGGTAATCACGCTGATTCCCACCAGGTCGGCCGGCTCGTTCATCGGAATCAAATCCACACTGCCGTCCACAATTTTGACTTCCACCCCCGGCAAATTCGGAACGAGGCCGGCAAGCGTGGTCAAGGTGAGCGGCGCTTCGCGCATGGATCGGATGAACGAGCCGACGCGCAGCTTGTGCATATGCGCGTCGGGCATGATGAGTAAAATGCGCATGGCTAAATGAGATTTGGAACCAAGGTTGCTTCCCTGTTGTCCGCTTTTTCTTTGCCCACCAAATCTGAAATGCAAAGGGGAACGAGGTGTCCGTCCTTGAGCACTGCGTCCGGACAGCATTGACAGTGAATGACGCGACCTGATTCATCCACCGTAGCAGGCCATTGAAACAACAATCGCTTGGCGGCAAGCCGGGCTCCTGGGCGCGCGGCACTGCCAAGCAGTCTCAACTTTTTGAAAACACTTCCGCTGGCCAGGCCATTTAACACCAGATGAAATCCAGTTTGCTTGGAATTTTGTTTTTGATAAAATGGATAGCGGCCGGTCAATTTCCGCGAAGCCTTTAAAAAAGCTTGTTCCACCCACGTCGGGCGGAGGCTGTGTTGTTGAATCAATTCATCCTGCCGATGAACGGTTGCTGTCAGGAACGATATCCAGCGCGGTTCCGTCGCTTCCAGGTTGGAACCGAGAAAAGCAAAGGGGCTGATTCCAAATCGCTGTTCCAACCACTGACACAATTCACTGGGTCGGACTTCATGCGGAGTCGGACCGGGACGAAGCTTTTCAGAACTTGAATACATCCCTGTGCTCAAATCGCCTGTGATGGCAGGCATTCGGCTGACATCCCGCCACCAAGTCACGAGCAGGTAGCAGAGGTGTGGCGATTCGAGCGTGAAAGCAATGGCATCCTCAACCTCGCGGGGTTTGTCTGGATAAGCCGTCACCGCCAAGCCCACTTCAATGCCATGGGCGGCGACGAGCAAAGCCTTTTCCTCGCGCAAACGCTTCAAGTCCTCCGTTGTGGCTCCGGCCGGCAGACCGGGGCGGCGTTGATCGGTTTCGATGTGGAGAAAAATGACATTCGCCCCAGCCTGTTTCAGCTGGGCGAGCAAATCGTCATTCAACGCCACGCCGTTCGTGAACAGTTCCACAAACAGGCCGCGTTGACGCACCCGCCGGACAATTTCCACCAGCTCGGGATGCAACGTGATTTCTCCGCCAACCAAGGAGACGGAGTGCAGCTTGCGCAGCCGCATCATCTCGTCCAATTGCGCCTCGATTTCCGCCAGCGGTTTGATGTGGTCAGGTTGCAGATTATAGCAATCACGGCAACGGATGTTGCATCCCCGCAGAATGTCCAGCACGGCATGGGGAACCGTCTCCGCCGTCCAGGGAAGTTGCAATGGTCCCGGCTTCATGCGGCGACCTTTCCCATGGATAAAGGAGTTGTCGTCGGTGACCGGGCTGCCATCCGGAGGAGGTGGCCCGCTCGCCCAAAGATCTCGTCGGTTACTCCGGCGGCTTTCATCAGGGCAACGGACTGGTCAAAACAATTCCGCGTGCGCCGGATTTCCAAGGTCTGTTTCAGACTGATTTTTCCGAGGCAACTCAACGGCCACGGGGGCACTGGAAAGTCGGAGCCGAACAAACACTTCGCCGCCAAGGCCGGAGAGCGTAGCAATGGTCCAAGCCGCCAAATCCGCGTGATCACTCCGAAAGCGCTGAGGTCGCCGTAGAAGTTCTCTTGGCGCAATGCCATTTCCTGCCAGGCTGGGAAATGCGATTTTTCGTGCAGAAACAGGCTCGTCCCACAATGCGCTGCAATCACGGTCACGCCTCTTTCCAAGGCCGGCTCCAACCGCCGGGGATCACTCAACGAATCAGGAAAGGCCTTCAAGGTATGTTCCCCGCCGGTATGTGAAAGCAGCGGAACCCGGTACTTGGCCAGCAGGTCGTAAAACGGAAAACAGCGGGGATGATCTGGTTGAATGTTTTGGGCGCTGGGCAGCCATTTGACCAGACAGGCGCCTTTATTGATCAGGCGTTCCAACTCCGTCAAGGCATCGCGGCGGTAGGGATGGACGCTGGCACCGAACAGGGTTTTCCCGCTCGTCGTCGCCAATTCCGCCACGAAGTCGTTGTCGGTCACCATCAAGGTGCGCTGCTCGTCCCTCGTTCCGTCGTCATGGTAGGCTGCATCGAATGCCAGCAGCACCGCCCGATCCACGCAACTGGCGTTGATCTGGCCGATAATCACCTGGGCGATTTGCTCATCAACATCCCCAGCATTCCACACTTTTGGATCCAAACCCAAGCGCCGCAAAAACAGGTGGCAAGCCAGACTGCGTTGGAATCGGGGTGCCAAATAATTACCGGAGTTGCCTCGCCCGACACCGGCCACATGAACATGAACATCCCAAATCATGACGCGGCCTTTTTATTTACACGGATCCCGTTTTCCCAGCAGGTGAACGGCGGGGAAAGCAGAAAGGCCCGGGTGCATTCATCCGGGGTGATCTCGGTCCCGGCAGTCAGAAGGGAATAGCCCCCGACGATCGTCCGGTCGCCAACCACGATACTGGCCAAAATTAATTCCATCTTTCCCTGGTCGTTCCGGGTCAAAACATGCGGGTTCAGTCGGACGGCCGCGCCGAAAATGACGTCGTCACCGATGCGCAAGAACGAGCGATCCAGAATCCGCACCCCGGCACCCCAGTAGGTCAGCCGTCCGATCCGCGCTCCCCAGAGCCGCAACCAAAGGCTGTACAGGCCAGGAACCAGACGGATGAGTTCTTCGAGCATGGGCAGGCGGCAGAAGAGCATCTGGAGATTCGCCAGCGCCCACCAAGTGAAGAACGCACGCGTTCCTGGGCGGATTCTCCCTTCGGGAATCGGGGCAAGCAAATTCACGATCCGGGCGGCCAAGGCGGGGGCAAGGTAAAGGACAGCCAGCCCACAAACGATTCGCCAACCCAAAGGCGCCCAGCAAATCCCCACAACGATCCCAACCGCCAGCCCATGTATCAATGGCAGGCTGTTGAGGCCAAGCATCAAAAGCCGCTGAACCGGATGGAATTGAAAGCCATCGGTCCCCGCTTTTATTGTTTGAGCATTTTCCATGGGAGCGGTCTGTCGTTATATCGGCATGAATTTCAACTACCAGAGCAGTATGAAAGAAAGCCGTCAGAACGCATAATTGAAAAAGCGATGATTCCCATCGCTTGATTCGATGGTGTGCCCACACTCCGATTCCCAGAAAAGGAATCAGCGAGTTGTTTTGGCACGCCCCAGCATTCGGCCAATCACCAAGCCGACTAAAAGACCACCCACGCCAGCTCCGAAGCCAATCATTTTTGTGAACTCTTCGACGCCCTCAAGCACTGGATTGTTGAGGAAGTCGGTGCCGACATGAGCGATGGCCACCTTCCATTCGCCGTTTTCCTTCACCACCGTGGCGCTCCAGCGCACATTCATTTCCACCACTTTTCCCGACTTCATGGTGTAGGTGTCCTTGGAACTCCCGTAACAAATGCCGGTGTTGGTATCAACAAACCGCGTCAGAATGTCCGCCTTGGGTTCGGTTTTGAGCGTGGTGACCAGCGCGTCATTCCCACGGAACATCCGATCAAAGAGTTCCTGCATCTGCGTTTCATTGGTCACCACTGTCTGGTTGACGGCGGTGAACGCGAACTCCTTGGCAAAGCAGGAGGCCAGCGTCTTGATGTCCTGATTGTCAATCGCCTGAACGACCTTGTCGCGCAAGGCTCGCAACGCTGCATGATCCGCCTCGCGGTTTTCCTCGGCGGCGAGGGCGCGCGAGTTTGAACCGGCGCACAATAACAGGGCCAAAACCAGACTGAGTCGTCTAATGGTTGTTGTCATAAATATGTCTCCCGCTTCAAAGGTTTAATGATGCTGCTGCGTGATATTCTGCCAATTCCTGTATGAATCAAGCGAAAATAATCTTCCCGCAACCGGTGCAGGCCGGCGGCAAACGGCGCTCATTTGCGTTCCAATACCCGGTAAACCAGCGATGGGATGGCAATCATGAGAACCATTCCCACCAGTGAAACCCAGCCGATGGTGGCCAGATCACTTTTGTGCTGGATCACGAAAATATGGAAGGCCAGCAAGGCCGCTGCTGCATAGGTCAGTCCAATCAGAAAAAAACAGAACGGTGCATAGTGGGTCACAATTTCTTCCGGGCTACGGCCTTCGGCCGCTGGGCGGTTGTAAATTTCCACCAAGCCGTGCCGCACCATGAGGATGTCGTGGACCCAATAAACAAAACCGTTCAGCGCCCCGGTGCAGAGCAGGATCCGCAATCCCGTTTCCGGCGAAAGGGTTTCGCGCGGGGTTCCGAGAAAACTGAGCAGAAGCAATGGACTCATGTTGGCCGCATACAAAAAGCCGTGATGGACATAATAATGCCCCACGACCCACGCGCCTTTGAACCGCCACTTGTGCATAATATTGGTCGCTATGCCGGGGACGACGTAGCCATAAAAAAGTGGCAGCAACATCACAAAAAGCGCAAACCTGCGGTCATGTGACCACGCCGCCCAGAGAAAATACATCGCCACTGCCAGCGGAAGCGGCAGAACATAAATCCAGATTCGGATGATGAGGCGGCTCACGTTTCAGGGTCTGGTGGTGGAAAACAATAACGCTTGCCCAGTCGCAGGGCGATTCCCGCTTTGAGGCGGGGAGCCAGATTGCGGAACATTTGCGGTCCGGCCCCTTTGACGTAGGGCGGTGGCTCGGCATAATCCACGAGTACCTCGACCAACACGGATGAAGTTGCCGCCAGTGCCCTGCCAACGCCTGATTCGATGTCGGCATCCTCGCCCACCCGAATATGTTCCAGGCCAAGCCCCAGCGCCAAAGACCCAAAGTCGGGACTGGGAATTTCTGTGAAGGGTGTCCGCCGGTAAACGCGCTGCTGCGCTTCCTTGATCAGCCCCCACGCGCCGTCCCGAAAGACCACGATGATGATCTTCGAGTTCCATCGCACGGCATTCAGCGACTCGAATCCGCTCATGAGGAATCCCCCGTCTCCCACCAGGCTCACCACCTGTCGGGACGGGTGGGCGAGTTTGGCTGCGATTGCCGCCGGGATGGAAAATCCCATCGCCTGATAATCGGCAGGCGCCAGGAATGACCGTGGAGTGTAAACCGGAAAATCGTTGAGCGCCCAAAACTGGTGCATGCCACTGTCGGCGACCAGAATGGCGTCCCGGTCCAGCCGCCGGCGCAGGAGTCGCAGAAATTTTGCCGGTGTGACCGCGCTGGAGGTGCTGGCCATGGCCTTTGATTCAGCCTGTGTGCGGGCGTGCCGGACATAATCCTGCAATGCCGTGTTGGCGGGTCTTCGGTCTTCCTTCAAACGCGCCACCAGGCCAGCCAGAGCTATTTTGGCGTCCGCAACCACGGCCAGCGAGACGGGATAATTTGTCCCGATTGCCGCTGGATTGATATTGATCTGAATATGCTCCCGAGGCGGCTTGACCCCGTAAGCACCCGTGGCGGTCTCACCATATTTGCACCCCACTGCCAGCAAGGTGCGCACTTTGCAAAAAACCCTCCAAGCGGCGGCGGTTCCGGCGCGTCCAAAGCCATAGCCAACACTGAGCGGATGATCCTCGGCAAGCACTCCGCGACCGGAAATCGTCGTGGCCACGGGAGCCTGCAACAATTCAGCCAGCGCTTTCAGTTCCGCCACTGCCCCCATCGCTCCGGCACCGGCATAGATGCCGATGGCGGGAGAATTTCGCAGCCGCGCGGCGGCGTCATCCAGTTGGGGGTCGAGGTCAGCGGCGGCAGGCTTGGGAGAATGTTTGGGCGGTAAAAATCCGCTCCGCTCCATCAGCACGGTTCCGGCGATCTCAATCACGACGGGTCCGGGTTCGCCTTGGTGTGCCAGCTCAACTGCGTTCAAAATATCCTGCGGGACTTCCGCCGCGGTGGTTGGTTTGAAGCAGCCCTTGACCAAAGGTTTCACCACGGTGGTTTGATCAATTTGATGCAATTGAAATGATTTCCCAGTCCTCTCACCACTCGCGCTAACCAGCACCAGCACCGGCGAAGAATCCAACCGCGCCTCGGCAATTCCGGTCAGGGCATTGGTCAGTCCCGGTCCAGCCGTCACGACGGCAACCCCAATTCTCCCCGTGACCCGCGCATGGGCATCCGCCATGAACACGGCGGCGCTTTCGTTGGTTGGGGTGAAGGTGGAAAATGGGGCATCCGCAAGCGCATCGAACAATTCAATGTTCTGAATCCCCGGCACACCGAAAACGCGCTCCACTTTCAGAAGCTCCAGAGTCTCCACAATCGCTTCTGCTCCCGTCATACCAACGATGTTGGAATCAATTTTCATGACTTTGGTCCTGACGAAGGCGGTGACGTGGTGGAAACTTGGGACGAGCCGTTGTCGGTTTCAGACGACGTCCTTCGGTCGGGAAGTCTTGTCAGGAGCCACCAACTCACCAAGCCCAGCAGGCTGCCGGCCAGCAAATCCAGGAACACGTGCTGCTTGATTAAAAGGGTTGAAATCAAGACTGCCGCCGTCCACACCCACGTGGCCCCGAGGAGCCAGTGCTTATGCTCCCAGCCTTGAAACACCTCCCAGGCGCAACCGGCGGTAAAAACACCAAAAGCGGCGTGCAACGACGGACAAGCATTGCCAGTTTGGTCGGCATCCACGATCAAATCATACAAGAAAAACTGGCCGGGAGCCATCTCCGTGCGAACCACCACCGTCGGCCAGCAGTAGAAAACCAAAAAACTAAAGCCAATAAGCAGGAACAAACCCCGGCAACAACGGAGCAGTTGGCGGCGTGAATTCATCAACCAGATCACCAGCGGCATGGTGACAAATTGGGAGAGGTAAATGAATGCCGCCCCCGGAATGAAGGGAATCATCCGGTCAATTGCCAACGCTGGCATCGGAGTGACGGCAGCGTGTGTCAGGTGTTCCAATCGGAAGTAGCCACCCCAAAACAACGCCGTAATGGCGCCGCCGAGGAACAGCTTTATTTTCCATTCAACGAGGACGCGCCGCCACCCACCAGGCACATTCATGTGACACCTCGCTTGCCGGTTGGATCGCCAGATTGATCGTGCGTATTCCAAAAGAGCAATTCGCCATTCGGGAATGCTGGCAGCGCATCCAGCATGGCGGCAAAAGCTTTCCCGCTAAATGCCGGCTCTAATCGCAGTCCATGATTGCGCGCAAGCTCAATGGCTTTTTGCGTCGCCGGAGGAATGTCCCGAAACCCTTGTCCGAGTTGACGGCGGTCAATCACTTCAAGTTGCCGCATGCAAAGCTCGAACTTTTGTCGGGCCACTCCGAGCAGGCTCAGCGTATGCTTTACCAAACGCTCCAATCGTCTGCGATTGGCAATCACGCTCTCCACGGTTTGCACGGCAACCACCCGGGTTTTGGCGCCAGCCATCGCCAACCCAATCAACAATCCGGCCACCGACCCACCGGTCGCGAAAGGAATATAGATCCGGCGCGGCTCCGGCATCAGTCCTTGGCGCACTTGTTCCAGCAGTTCCAAAGCTGCTTGGACATGGCCCAAGGTTGCGCCTGGCGTCGAAGCCCCCAGTGGAACCACCATGGCTTGCTTGCGCCAACCGATCCAGTGGGCGTGAAGCATGGCCGCGAGCATCCAATTTTGACGGTGAAGGTGAACGCCCTCGATGCCCAGCCTCACCAATTCTGGCGCCGTGAACGATTGCCCGCGATGGGGAAAAACCACCGCATGGACTTCCAAGCCAATCTGGCGCCCCAGCAGGCCACAGGCTTGCACCGTATGAGATTCGATATCTCCATGAACCACGAGCGCTTGTTTTCCCAGCCGCTGCGCGCCAGCCAGCAGATATTCCAGCTTCCGAACCTTGTTGCCGCCATAAATGCCGGAGCACCCGCCGTCATCCTTGATCCAGAACTGGCCACCGCTGGCGAGCCGTTCAAGCCCCACCGGCGAAGGGAATTTTCCCAGTGGAATTCGCGGAAACCGGTGCAAGGCTGAGACGATTTGGGTAAGGTCACATGGCAGATCTGGCGTCTTGGGATCGGTTCCGCGTCGCAGGCAATGTGTGGTTGGTTGATTCAATTGAAAACGTGCCCTTCAAATGCAGCTAAAAAGCGTTGAATTCTCGGGGATTTTCGCGAATTTCCGCGCAAAGTCAAGGGACGGCTTAAGCTCCCCAGGCGGCACAGGCGATGCACAGGAGCCGGGCGTTGGTGGCGAAAGCATCCCTTTCATCTCCATCCGCCAGCGAACCTGTGGCGAACATGACCGGTCCGTCTGCGCCAATCAAAAACAGCGTGGGTGCTATTTCCCCTCCGCTTTGAAAAGTGATGAGCAGGGCCGTGCCGCGCGGAGTAAACCCGATCGGCTGGTGGAGGCATGATCCCGCACCGGCAGTCCCTCCTCGTCGGTCTTGGTTTGGGTAAAGATCGCGCCCAGTTTGACCTCCCGCGTTTTGGCGGAACCGTCGGCCTGCTTGCCGGCCCGGCCCGCCAGTTCCTCTGCGACCATGGGCACCCCTGTGCCGTCCACCTCGGTGTAGAGGATGGGAATGGGGGCGGGGGAAGTGTTCGCCCCTTGGGCCAACTGGGCGGCCACGGCAGGAGCGATGAGGTTGACCAACCGTTGAATCTGGCGTCCTTCCAAGCTCACGCCAGCCTGAGCTCGCAGATCCTCGCTGGCCGATTCATAGCCTTCTTTGGCCGCCGCACGGGCCGCCAAACGGACCAGGGCCGGGGAAAAGCTATGGACCAAGCCCAGGGCCTGGTCGAGCGGAAACCGGCCGGTGTTCGTTCCGGGGTCATAGAAATAGTTCCGGCCCGCCTTGATCCCGATGGTGCCAAAGAGCGTATCGATGTCCTTGGCCCGGGCGGCATGGCATTTTTCCCCGGGGCGGCTGGCGTTGTCGGGCACCCGCAGATCGGGTTGGTTGTAGAGGGTTTCGAGCAAGCGCCGGCCATCCTTGAACAAGGCCTCGCGCAGCCCCAACTCGACGGCCTCCATGTTGGCCACGCCCTGGCTGGCCAAACTTTGGCGGACCAGGTTCAGGAAGCCGGTGGTTTCTTGGAACTGTTCGTGGGCGACTTCCGCGGGCTGAAGTTTTTTTTTGAGTCCGCCGGCGGCTCTTGCCGGCGAGTGATCTGATCGCTCAAGGTGACAAACTCTTCGGCCAAGGTTTGGAAGCGGCGATAATTGTCCACGTCCCTTTGAACTTGAGCGGCTTGGTCCGGCGGTACGCGCTCGGAAAATTTTTCCCCGTGGAAAAAGCCCTGTAACACATAATAGGGGCCGCGCAAGCTGGGGTCCTTGGGCGAGCGGGCTTTGAAAAACTGGGTGCTCAGGGAGCCACGCCGGAGGCGGTCGATGGTTTTCATTTGCGCGAGAATGGACTCGCGTTGTTGGATCAGGGCATCAAGATTTGGTTTCACGGCGTTATTGTATCTGTACAGATACAATAGGCAACCGAAAAATGACCGCGTTGATTGGTTTCTTGCTTTGGGTTACTCAGCGGTCACACACCCTTTGTGAACTGTTCGTTCGCGGGTATCGCTTCGGGGTTGCTCACACACTAGCCAACCCACCCCGATTCCTTCACGACAACAGTAGGAAGGATGGAGAGTGGAACGCCGCATTATTGCGTAGGCGCCGGATACAGCGGCAGGATCGCAAACGTAAAGCTCACCCGGAACAGCCGCACAATCTCCCCGTCGCCCGTGGCCACGCCGTCCACCCGGGGGACAAACTCGTAATCCGTGTCCCATTGTTCCGGCTGCGGATAATTCCCGCCGTTCTGGTCACCAGTCAGTAACGCCCGTTGCGTCATCACCCAAGCCTGCGCCTTGGCCAGCCCCTCGCCGTCACACTGCCCGTCACAGTGTGGTTGATCGCGCCTTTCCATTTTCCGAAGCTCCGACCCCCTATCGCCACCAGGAACGCGGCGCAAATTTGGGCAAAGTGGTCATCACGGTTAAAGTTGCTATCAGAATACATTGTGATGCAATGTGATACACATATAATGCACGATATACTTGACGGGTGTATCGTGCTACAATAGTATATTGAAACGATGTCAAACCTCAAAGACCGTCTGCTCAACTACTTGGAGATGGTGTCCGGCGAACGCCCCGATTTGGCCCCAGGGGAAGCTGCCGCACTGCCGCTGTTCCTCCGTGAAAGGTACGCGATTGTCTCTGCGCGCCTGTTTGGACGGAAGTTGTTGTTGGCGCTGGAAGCAGGAGATTGGGAAAACGGTTCGCCCGGCGAATACGCGAAGCATGAAGCGGCCCTTAGATTGAAGCTCGGCGGACCGGTCGTTCTGGTGCTGCCAATTCTTCCCTCCTATGCCAGAAATCGAATGGTTCAGATGGGCATTCCCTTCATCGTTCCCGGAAGTCAAACCTTCATCCCGAACAGCGTGCTTGATTTGCGGGAGAGGTTTCCCCAACCGGACCCCAAGCGCCGGGATACCCTCAGTCCCGCCGCCCAATGCACGGTGCTCCACCAGTTGTTGCGCGGAACGCTCGCGGGAATTTCGCTCAAAGACATTGCCCAGGAAGTTCATTACTCCCCGATGATGATGACGAAGGTGAAACAGGAACTGGAAGCCGCCGAAATTTGCAAAATCGTCCGGAGCGGCCGCTCCATGATTCTGGATTTCAAGACCAGCGGACGCTTGCTTTGGGAACAGGTCAAACCGCAACTGACTTCGCCCGTCAAAAAAACCCGCTGGGTTCAGTGGGAAAAACCCAGGCCTCCGGCATTGCTTGCGGGAATGAGCGCATTGAGTCTGAGGACCATGATCGCCGCCGACCGCCTGCCAACGTATGCCATTACGCACGAGGCGTTTCAAGATTTGCTGAAACGCGGCGTTTGCGCGGATTGCCGCGATGCGGAGAATGCGACGGCCAAAATTGAGATTTGGTCATACAATCCGCAACTGCTGGGCGACCACCAGATGGTGGATCCGTTATCCCTTTACCTGAGCCTTCGGGATTCGGGTGATGAGCGGGTCCAACAGCAATTGCAACAACTGATTGAGGAGGTCAAATGGTAAAAGGCCTCGATCTCTTTCGCGAACGCTTCCGGAAATTCGAAGGTGCCTTCACCCTCATTGGAGGCGCGGCTTGCGACGAATGGTTCACCGCTTAAGAGTTTCCGCCTTCCACCGGTATAGATCTTCAGGTCGGTACAAGGCATGACATATTCATATCAGCTTATCCGGATACTTGAATTCAAAATAAGCTAACCCTTAAAGAAAATAAAAAATATTAGTTGACTGTAACCATTGATTTGTGTTAGCGTCTATCAAGTTCGATGAAAACTTGCATGAACATATCAGCCATGATTTGGCCGACGCCGACGGTCGTGAAAGCGACACGTCATAGCCGGTTAAGCCAAGGTTGTGTGTTTAGCCTTGGTCTATCCAGGTGGCATAGCGGGTATAATCCCGAAACCATTTTGGATAATCCGGAGGTAAGCAGGTAAAGAGTCGAAATACAATTTCTCCACCCTGCTTACCCCGTGTAGGCAGGGTTTTTTATTTCCCTGAAACCGATGAAGAGCCAGAGCAACCAAAGGTGAATTGACTGTGAACGACAACCAAACGACGTCTCGATGATGTCAGGCAGCATAAGATTAAAAAAGGCGCAGAGGAACCAAAATTCCTCACCGGTGGGGTCTGCCCACGGGTCGCTGACAAGCGCGCCGAGATGGTTTGAAACGCTTTTACATATTAAGGGCTTCGCAGGAGGTGTGCCCCTAAACACCGAAACAGCCGCCGTGAAACCGCGGGTTGGGATCGAATAGATCACCAAGAGGTGTTTGTTCTTTATTGAAATGGCACGGGCCGGAAGCGCAAGAACGCTTCCGGCCCTTTTACTTTCGCGGTTGTGACTTAACAGGCGCTTGTGCATGGCCACCGTGGCGCACTCTGCCAACCGCACCAATCTCCATACACCGTGCGCCAGCTTGCGCAGCAGAGTCTCCAAAACTCAGCTTGCTCGGGGCAGCACCGAGACGGCGTGCCAATTTTTCATGGGGTCGTGGCAGACAAGCAATGCACTTGCCTTGCAAGCAAGCTGATGCGGGAGCATTACCCGCCGACTCCACCAAATATTAACTGCGGGAAACTCGACTAAAGTACAGAGAGAAGCCTCATAAACTTCTTCAGGTGGGTGTGATTCCCACTCCCGCTACCAATATATATGGGAAGTGATCCGGCTGCCGGTCTGTAAAACCGGTGTCTTCAAACAAGCTGGAAGCGACGACTGGAGCGTTACCAGCATTTCCCACCATCCTTCGCCAAGGCTTCGGCTTGGCAAATCATTTCGGACTCGTAGCTCAATCAGGGGAGCAGCCCGTTGTCTGCGGGAAGGCTGAGGGTGCAAGTCCCTTCGGGTCCGCCATTTTTCGGAGCGTAGCTCAGTCTTTAGAGCGCCCAGCTTGGGACCGGGAGGCCGCAGGTGGAAATCCTGCCGTTCCGACCAATTTTAAAATTGCTGCCGTGGTCGAATATATCAGGCATCCGTCTTCTAAGCGGAACGATGCAGGTGAGAATCCTGCCGGCAGCGCCATTGCCAGGTGGTGTCAAAGTAGCACGACGGTCTGTTAAACCGCACAGTGTTGGTGCGAGTCCAACCCTGGCAGCCAATTTCAGGGTGTAGTGTCAGCAGCAGACGGCCTTGTTCGGAACGAGGAGGTCGCAGGTGCAACTCCTGCCACCCTGACCATTTTACGGAAGACAGGCAGATATAAGCTGGCTGCACCTGTCCCGAAAACAGGATCGGCATCGCCGAGGTCAGAGCGTTACCGACGCCTTCCGCCATCGTCCCGTAGCTCAATAGCAGAGCACCCGGCTGATAACCGGAAGACGCAGGAGCGTTACCTGCCAGGACGACCAATCACCCCCGAGTAGCTGAGGCAGATTAGCGCGGCTCTGAAAAAGCCGAGACGTTGGCGCGATACCAACCTCGGGGACCAACCGTATCGCCAGGGAGGCGCCGAGTTCACAAAGTTAATGCAGGCCAGCGAGCCTGCGACTTTGCGTTCCTTGACTCCCGCGGCGTCACTTTTCGTCCGTGAATGCAAAGCAGCTCGCGCGTCCAACCCTTCAAGCTGGTCCTAGCCGGTGCGAGTCCGGCCACGGATGCCATTTGGTCCGCGTAGCTCAGTTAGATTTAGAGCGCCACCGTGCGAAGGTGGAGGGCGCAGGTGCAACTCCTGCCGCGGACACCATTTTGCCCCTGTGCCTCAGCAGCCACAGGGCGGGTTTCGTAAACCCGTATTCGTCGGTGCGAGTCCGACCAGGGGCTCCATTTTCAGCAGGGTCGTGATGTAACAGTTAGCATCTCCGCCTGTGACGCGGACTGTGCGGGTGCAAATCCCGTCGCCCTGACCAAATTCCATTTCGATGGGCCGAAAGTTGCAGGTTATCGCTCCAAAACCAAGGGGTGGTTGCTCACCGTGAGAGAGCCGCCGGACGAAAGTTCGGTGATGCGGGTTCGAGTCCCGCTTGCGAAGCCCCGTATCTGTGGCACTACTTGCCCATCAAACCTTGCCGAATGGCGGTCGTCGCGTTGCCTCGGCGCCAAACCGCGTCCGCGAATAGCACAATTGATTTTGCGCTGTTCGTTGGATATTCCCGTAGTTCAACTGCGATAGAACTACCGAAGAGATTCGGAAGCTGTGGGTTCGATTCCCACCGGGAGCGTCATTTTCGACGGGCCGTTGAGTCTGGGTTATCGTAAATCCTCTTTAGAGGATGAGCGGGTGCAAATCCCGCGACGTCAGGCAACTGACGAATACCTAGCTCGCCTCTTGTCCGTCATCAAATTGAAAGGGCCGATCGAATGCAGGTTACCGCCTCCGCCATATGGAGGCGTAGCTCAGGGGTAGAGCGCCCGATTCCAAACCGGGAGGTCGCGGGTTCGAGTCCCGTCCTAAACATGTCCTCTGTTCACGCCTTGCCCTTCAAAAAATGCGGAGAACACAGCCATGCTAAATTGGATGTCATGTGTGTTCTCCGCGACATTTTCGACGGGTCGCAGGATTGGGTTATCGCCTCTTAAGCGCGTGGTCGCTGGTTCGAGTCCAGCCTTCGGCACCAGACGCCGAAGTAGCTCAGCGGTAGAGCACGTTTCCCGGTTCGTCTCTTATCCGTCGCATTGGCCGTACACACGTACTTCAGCGGGCCGAAGATTATGGGTTATTGGACATCGCAGGCTGGCGGTTCAAATCCGCCCTCGGGCCTTTGCACGAGTAGCTCAATCCGGTAGAGCGACGATGCTATCCAGATCGCTCCTTGCCCGTTGCTTTCGCTTGCTATGCTCAGGTATTTTGATGGGCCGAAGTTGTGGATTATCGCATGTTATTGGTTCGAATCCGATCTACCCCGCCAGACGGGGCAGTAGCTCAACGGTAGAGCAGCCTCCGCAAGGAGTTTTCCACGGCGCCCCTTGCCCATCCAAATTTTCATCAGGCATGAACCGCGATGATTCAACCGCAACCCCAACCCCGGAGGCCGTATGGCAAACCAGATCCACGAATCCGAACCTTCAAACTTTGAAATCACCAGCAAACGTCGCAAAGGATTCCCGTCCGAAACCCGGGTGAAACGCGGCATACGCATCGTGCGTGGGTTCAAGGAACTCAGCGAAAAGCTGGGCCGCAATGACCCGTGTCCATGCGGTTCAGGACGCAGCTTTTAAGAACTGCTGCCTCCGCTCTGGGCGTTACGACGGTGCCAAGCGGAATCACTTTTTTCCGCGAATAGCAGCAAACATTTTATGCGGGCCGAAGAACTTGGGTTATCACTGCAAATGACCAACCCCGCGTTCACCAACTTGTCCGCAGTTCCAAACAAACCATCAGTGCCGAGAAGTTGGCGGCGCAAACAACGAAAGGGAAATCATTATGGCGATCAACTACGCAAAGCTCTTCAACCGGCGCACCACGCCGCAGTCGCAGCCAATCCCCGACTCCAACCAGGTCCCCAACTCGGCGGGTGGTTATTCGTGGGTAGTGGATGACTGGACGCGGTTTGACCGCTTCCTGATCCTCGGCGCCGAAGGCGGCACGTATTACATCGGCGAACGCGATCTCGTGAAGCAGAACCACGACGCGCTGGTACGCTGCATCAAGGCCGACGGCGTTCGGGCCGTAAACCGCATTGTTGAAATCAGCAATGCCGGTCGCGCGCCGAAGAACGATCCGGCCAATGGGGAGGGTTGGGGTGAGGCGTCTCCGCTCTCCGCTCTCCATTCTTCTCCCTGATGTTTCCCTCCCCATCCCAACCCAGCGCCGCCAGCAATTCGGCCTTTTTGTCCGCCAGATGCTCGCCTAAAAATCGCACCACCTTCGGACGCGTCATTGCCCCCTGACCCGGTGCGTTATTAAACACATCATTCAGCCGCGAGCGCCCGACGTATATCGTCTCTGCAATCCGCCCCACCGTCCAACGCTCCCCGTTCGCCGTCCGCAACGACCGCAGCAAAAAATGAAACTTTCGGTTTTTCATGAATGAACCCTCCTCGTCCTCGCTTTGTTTTTATCCGTGTTCATCTGTGTTCATCTGTGGTTAAAAAATTCGCGCTGCGTTCAACCTCTCGCTTCTTCGCGAAGGTGTGGGTGCATGGCTGATGGCAAAACTCGCATATCGTTTCCTGCCTCACGGCGTCTCCCGCCGCGCCTTTTCGTCCGCCGCCAGCCAGCCCTCCACAATCGAGAACAGCGTACCCTTGCGCGGATCGCCGCAGGACTCCCGGAACACATGCCCAATCGCGTCCAGCTTCTTGTCCCGGTCCGGCACCAGCGCCGCCTGCAAGTCCTCATCCGACACCTTGCGATACCCCAGGGGATGCTTGTCCACCAGGATGCCCCACGCGCCGGCGTTCGCCGTTGAACCCACCGGCCCAAACCGTTTCACCAGTTGCCCCTTGCCTTGGATGAAGAAATCATCTCGCGAAAGCTGGTCGCGCAGATCCTTCGGCCGCAACGTCACCGTTTGCCGGCCTTTGGTGAGAAAAATTCCCAGATGGCTCGTGGCCTGGTTGTAGTCAATGAACAGCGTGTATTGCATCCACAGCCCTTGATTGGGGCTGCCCGGCGGATGCTCCATCCGCGTGCCCTCCACCCGAAAGCACGAGTTGGGTATGGCCCCTGCGTTGTACGCCACAATCAAATCCTGAATGAAC
>Ga0364866_10391_pt1 | contig 28496 bp, 26 predicted proteins | sample ExccelAu500001D3_3_FD_206913 | JGI IMG/M metagenome (GOLD analysis project Ga0364866, IMG submission 206913) | Enriched cells from Trout Bog Lake Hypolimnion, Wisconsin, USA - BchlTB.Aug13.5000.01.D3 | ecosystem: Environmental > Aquatic > Freshwater > Lake > Hypolimnion/Profundal zone | place... | reverse complement strand
GATTATATTTTTGCCCAAAGAAGTTGTTACATTATTATCAGTAAATAGAAATTGGTAATTATAAATATCCGTATTCCCTGCTTTAAAATGCACTTCTTCCTTAATTCCAATAAGTCCTTTCTGCCAAATTGCAAGGTTATATCTTTGTTGATAAGACATAGCGCCACATAATCCATAAAAAGATTTATAAATGAATGGAGCAAAACAAACTTCGCCAGATAAATCTAAAGGAATATAGATTTTATGATCACCATATGAATAATCAAGTTTTACATGGTCAATAATATATTTAGCCCCACGATAATCGCAATCTTCAGACTTGCTAATTAATCTGTTGGAATTATCGTATTCATAAATGGTCATAGGCGATGATCCGGTAATGCCAGCCGTTTTTAGGTAGCCTTTATCATTAAAAGTATAAAAGTATTTTTCTGTCCAATAAGGGTAATATTCCTCTGTCGTTTGCATTTCCTTCACCTTTCCCCTTAATTGAAATAGTCGACAATGCGTATCCTCCCAAAATATCTTATTTTTATCATAAGCATACTCAGGGATATTTGGAGTCTCTACCTGCATATTTCCTAGTTCATACTGCATGTTTTCTTTTTCTAAAATAACCGAATACCAGCCAGGATTGACTGAACTATAGAATGATATATAGTTTACTGCCTGTTCGCGATATTGGGCAAGTATATCATCAGCTGTCTGGACAGATTTTAGTGTTAATCCCGAACCGGATACTTTCCGAAACCATATTTTATCCCCGGCTTTAAAACCCGTCCCCTGGATAAATACAATGGCTTCCTTTGCTATGGGGAAATCGATTTCAGGCATTGTCATATCTGTAATTGGCGATGCGATAACATTTAAGATGCATTGTTCAGGGGATTTATTTCCTGGTGTTAGGGTAATTGTGGTTTTTCCCACTTTAAGCGCTGTCACCGTTCCTTTTTCGTTAATAGTTGCCACGTCCGGATTTGAAGAAGTCCATTTGGCATCGCTTACAGTTGCCCCAACCGGCTCAACAATTGTTAGAAGCCTTTCCTTTCCGCCAACCACCAACGAAAGGGTAGTGTTCGTCAACTGAACGGAAGTCGCTTCATTATTATTGCTTGAAACGTTTCCCTTTTTGCATGAATTCAGCGTATGAATTGCAAATAAAACAAATAATAAAGTTCTTATTTTCATCATTATTAAATTTCTCCAATTTGGAAATGTTTAAGTATTATAAATCTGGCGAATCGCTCCAAACATAATATGCGGTATATTCCGGAATATATTCTTGTACATAATAATAGTTTAAAGAGTAAATATATCCTGAATTATAGGACCATACATATAATTCCAATTTTGGCAAATCCGTCCATTTATCAATGACTTTAATTCCTGAAGGTTCATAATTTTCGGTGTTCTGATTTTTTTGCAATATTCCATCAATCGGTGAAGTATTCGATTTTGAGACAATCAAACCTTTGGCGTTTAAATCTTTGCATTGCCATTTAATTACTACGGATGAATATTCTTCAATATACAAATGATATTTTATTGCTAGATTGGGGTAGTAATAGACCGTTTTCTTTTTCTGATGCGTAACTTCAACAGTAAAATAATCAACATTCTCGGGCCGCTTAGGTGATTCCAGAGTTTTGAATGTCCTTTCTGCCCCATAATAAATTGCAGACGAATCTCTTGCATAGGGTCGGACATGGTAAGTTGTATTTCCATCCAACCCTGTGACAAACGCAGAAAAAGAGCCCACTCCCTTCCCATTCTCAAAATCTACACCATCGACAGGACCAGGATTCGCATTTTTACTTACAAAAACTCCTTTCAAGATTACCTGACTTTTACCATTATTGATAACTTCCCCTATTATCGTTGCAGAACGATATGTAATGTCAGAGATTTGACTGATATTAACATTAATGGCCGTATCACTTTCTAAACTATTTGATTTGCAATTAACCAATAGCAAACTAATAATAAAAACACCAAATACTTTTTTAAATCTATTTGTTTTTATGGTAAGTTTTGAAGGCATCTTTTTTTTCATATCTAACTAATTCTTTATAATAAACTAAATAAAATTGAATGCTCCCACATTTAAGGAATTTATGGTTGAATAGATAACCCTGAAAAGAAAGACTAATGCCTATGATTCTTTTTTTGCTGAACATTTAAGGTTTCGTAAACCTCTGCCTTTTGTGTTATACCAACATTCAGCAATTTTATATCCTCTTCTTTTATTGACCTGAAATTTTTATATGTTGCCGGAAAACCAATCACCGCAATGGATGTATATCCCCTTGAATATTTGATCTCAAATCTCGGTTCTACTAATACATCTGCACCTGATTTTCTTAGAGCATCCGTAACCGCATTCTGCTTTACTGCATCTACTAAAAGACCTTTCAGCATTGCGTTGCCAGTAACCTTTGTTTCACTTACTTCTAAATCCACAATTACAGGTCGATGAAGAACACCTGCACCATAAATTTCCATCGTTTTAGAAGTGTTCGTTTTTAAAACAGAGCATGACGTTAAAAGTGATGATGCGAAAATTAGGAGAGAAAAGAGTTTCGTTTTCATTTAGTTTTTAAATTAAAATATTACTACTCATTTGGCTTTTCTTTATTGCCTCATATTTATAAGGGGTTTCTGATCTCCAACTTTATTCTTTGATCAAAAAATTAAGTATTGAATAAATCTCACAAAAACAGATAATTCGCTTTTTCAGAAATTCAGTACCTATATAGAATCCAGTTGCATATCCATTGAAAGTTCCCAGGCCTCAGTTTGTAAATGTTAAATTGACATTTTTATTTAACATAGGTTATTGCCGTATATGCACCACTACTATCCAAGCATTTAACAATTCGCCCCTGGCCATCGTACTCGTATGTATAGTTCGTAGTGACAGTGCTTCCGTCAGAATATGTTACCATCTCTTCTTTTAGTGGGTTTTTATCCTATGTACCTATAAAGGATATTCCTTGGTTTTCAATATCAATGGTATTTTTTTTGTCTGTAAAGAATTTGTACTGGATAGTTGTAACAAAAGCTGAATCTGTCGATTTTAAAGAGTTTTGTTGCATACTTTCAAATATCCTATTTTTCAAGGGAAAGATTTTTTTAAATGATGCACCTCCGTTAGTCATTGCCGATTTTATAGTTGATGATCTATTTACGATGATAAGGGTACGATTCCCATCTGAAACAGTGTATGTATATTTAATTATTGATGCACCATCAGTGGCAATAAAATATTTAAGATACTCATTGTTATCATATTCATAAGTTGCAGAATAATTTGTGTTTTTCTGTAAAGAGGAAATAATCAGCCCTTTCTCATTTAATATATATGTATATGTTTTCGGTTCTGTTGAATCTGAAGAAGAAATATCATAATCTTTTTCAGTAATTGTTGAACCTGAATATTCGAATGTATAATAAGTTTCGTCGTTTGTTTGTTTAGTCTGTCGTCCTAGTCCGTCGTACTGAAAAGAAGAAGTTCCATCAACTTTCCCATTAACGTCATAATATGTTATCGTTTCTATCAAGGGAGTTGAAATGGCGGCTGGTACATCGCTGTCCTTGTTACAAGAATTTAGTCCAAATGTGCATATACCCAGCATTGCCCAAAGGATCACGGTCTTTTTAAATAATGATTTCATTTTATTTATTCTTAAATATTTACTATTTAAACTATTTTGCGCTAATTTTAATTGAACAACCGAAATTGCGTCGACATATCTGACAATTTCAAATTTCAAGTTATGGACTTAGAAATGGGTAGAAAAACAGATAGACAACCTTTGGCGGGATTTGGGCAAGTAAATTCACCATTATAATGAATAGCGAAATCGAAATCCAACGCTTTAATTTTGTTTCCACTAGTAATAGGTTTTATGTGAATAGATTTATTCAGATTACTATTCATTTTCAAATCTGACTATCATACTTGTCTTTAAACAGCGCCAACTTATTACGGGCAATTTGATATTTAAATTTATCAAACGGCTGAACCATAATACATTCCCGCCTTTTATAATCCACAAAACTCAGGTAATTTAAATTGATAATCGTACCGGAATTGATCATGAAAAAATCAGGGCTATCTAAATGTTCCATCAATGATTGACCTTTTATATTACGGCGTAGGGTAATCTTTCGATTATCATATGAAATGGCTGACCAATAAGGTTTAACACCTTCGTCATAGGCAATGTATTCAAATGCAATAATTTCGTCCTTTTGAAAGAAAAATACACCATCAGCAGTGGGCAATGAAATTCGTTGATTACCATTCTCAATAATCCTGTTTATCTTATCACGGAAGCTGCTTTTGTATTTCAAGCTTAAAAAGCGGTTGATCATATTGCTCAATTCACATCGCCCGACAGGTTTCATAATGAAATCGAAAGCTGCTTCACGCAAAGCATTAATAGTGTATTTTTCATAGCTCGTTTGAAACACCACATGGCAATCAAAATCTGTGTCGTCTCTCAAATCACGTAAAACCTCTATCCCATTTTTCACCGGCATCTGAATATCCAGGAAGAGGATATCAGGCTTCATTTCTTTTATCTTTTTAATTCCGATCAAGGGATCGCATGTGGTAAATAGAACATTAAGCCTGGGTTCACGGAAAGTTTCAATCTCTTCGCGAAGCTTTTTTATTGCATTCGGTTCATTATCGATGATAGCTACATTTATTTCATGGATGGCCATGGTTTTTTGAAATGATTATACGACAATGATATTATCCGTTCAAGACATGGGGAGAGTCTGATTTTCCTGATGGGCATTATTTGGTCGAAATTTGGGATTAAAGTGTACTCTAATTCAGATTATAATTAAATTTCAATGGAATTTTGATGATGACATTTGTACCAGATCCATCTTCATCTCCACGATTTAATATTTCATAAGACATTTTCTCTTTATTAATCTGATTCAAAATATGAATAGTATTTGTCAATACTTTTAAACCTGTTCCTGTTCCCTTTGTCGGAGACGGTGCTTGGTTTATTCCAAATCCATTGTCAGAAACAATGAATTTTAAAAAACTTGATTCTGTTTTTACATGTATTCGTAATAACCTATTGTTTTTTTTATGCGCAAGCCCATGCTTAATTGCATTTTCAACAGGTATTTGCAATATCATGCCTGGAATTTGTAGGTCAAGATTGATCCCTTCCTCAATATACCACTCAACTTGCAGGTTGTTGCCCATCTGCAGTTTTTGGAGTTCGATAAAGCTTTTTACAAAATCAAGTTCTTCAATGAGAGGAATGGTCAATCTTTCAGTATTAATTATGCTGCGACGAATCAGAATGATTAAATTGTCAAATTGTGATCTTGCATTTTCTTTATCGTCCATTATTGCCCAAATATTATTTAAAACATTAAAAATAAAATGCGGAGAGAGTGCATTTCGGATGTTCTGCATTCGCAAAATGGTATTATTGGACAATTGTTTTTGGTACTCCATGGTTCTCTTCTTTCTGAAATATAGGCTAGCCAAAATTGTGATACCGGTAATTAAAATCAACAAAACAACAATGAACCAAATGATTATTCTTTGTTGTCGGGTTTCTATCTCTTGTTGTTTGATTGCTTTTTGATTTAGCTTCTGGGTATTTTCCAAACTTCTAATCTCCTGTTGCTTCTTTTCGATATTCCACCGTGCCTCAGCAAATGTTAATGCTTGAATTTTATCTTTGTTTAATAAACTATCACTAAGGGCATTAAATATTTCGGAGTATTTCAGCGCCTCAGAATATTTGCCTTGACTTTGATAGATCCTTTTTAAAATCCCGCTTGCATCTCTTTTTACCGGGACAGTGCCAATCCGATTGGCCCTATTATAGGATTCAAGCCCGGCTTTCTCCGCTTTTTGATACAGAGTGCTTTTGGATTGCCCCGAAACTTTTAATGCCTTGTTCAAATAAAGGTTTGCAAGATGATGGTTTGCTATAGCATAACCCTCCTGATCGGATATTTTTGTTTTTTCCTTTAACGCTTTTAAAAAACATTTTTCAGCCGACGGGAAATCCCTGTTTAAAGCAAACTCAGCCCCCATATTGATGTACAAATTGGAGATTCCCAGGTAATTTTCGATCTGTAAATAATAGGGTAAGGCTTTATTAAAGTAGATCATTGCACTATCTGGCTTGTTTTCTGCACAGAATAGATCTGCAAGATTGCATAGGTTACTCCCAATCTGTTTAATATTTTTTAGTTCTCTGCTAATTTTCAATGATTTGTCAAAATAAATACGGGCTTTGGAATTTTCATTTCGGTTATAGTACATTTCACCAAGTCCAATATAACCTTGCGCCAGGCTCAATTTATTATTAAGCTGTTCTTTGATTTTTATCGATTTAAACAAAAATTCAGTGGCTTTTGCATTGTCCCCGATGTGCATATACACTTCCGCAAGATTGTGATATCCTTTTGCTTCATTGGTTTTGTCATGCATTTCGATTGCCAGTTGAACCGACAACTCATAATTGGTGATTGCCTTATCAAAATCGGAGTAATCGTAATAAAGCGATCCGAAGTTCTGATAGCACAGTAATTGGCCATCTTTGTCATTTAATTCTTTGAATAATTTCAGGGCAAGCTGATAATATGAACGAACGCTATCGTTCTGGTTCATATTGGTATATACAATCGCGAGGTTCATGTAATTTCCTGCGATGAGCATTTTATTTTTGATCTTTTTGCCTATATCCAATGCGTTGGTAAACCCCTCGATCGTCTTCTTTTTATCACCCTGGTAAAACCAGATCATTGCCCGGTTAGTAAATATTTTGGCCTGAATTTCGAAATCCTTAATTTCAATAGCCAGATCCATCCCCTTTTGAAAATAATCCAGAGCAATTTCATAGTTGCCCAGGCGAAACTCCATCATCCCTCTCACGGTTAAGGCTTTTGCTCTTACCTGGTTGTCTCCAAACCGTGCAGCAATTGCCATTGCGACGGAATCGTTTTTTAGTGCCTGTTTATTATCTCCGGATTCCGCATAGATACTCATCATTCCAACATAGGAGATGCCAAGAAGGTGAGATTCATCTTTGCTGTTTTCCAGTTTTTGAAGCATTAAAATGGCTTTCTGAAATTCAAGTAATGCAGAATCAGGCTTTGAGTTCCTGACACTATCAGCGATTTCAACTAATTTGGATGCAGTTTGAATTAGTGACAAATCTTCTGATAGATGTTTTGTTTTTTTACTGGTTAACATCGCTATGGATATCACTAAGGCTGCTGCTCCGCAAACCAACAGTATTATAGTTTTCACCAGAATTTTCGAGGCCATCACGCCTCATTAAGATTACATAATGCGTTTAGGTACGCATTAAAATTCGGTTTGCTCATTTTAGGTAGGAATTATTAAGCAAACGCAAGTAACAATATTAAAAATTAATTAACAATAATTCTTAATGATTTTTATGTAAAATTTTAAATAACTTTGAAATCTCAGATTTAAATCCTTCAATGTTTAATCACCTCTTCAATCACCTTCCCGGTTACGGACGAAGGGGGAGCAATTCCGAGAAAAGCGGCAATAGTAGGGGCAATATCGGTGGCATCGGTTCGCTGCATGGTGGTCCCTTTTCTGATTCCGGCTCCGTACCAGATTAAAGGAACCTGGCTGTTTTCGGTGTAATCGAGCGGATTAAATTTATCTTTTGGTTGCCAGCCATCCTCATATTTTATCAGAACATCGCCAGTACGCTTGATGTGGAAATTATTCTGAAAAGATTCAAGCACACCACCCGGAAAATTATTCGCCTCCATCTCAAATGCCGCCTTGGCATAGGCAATACCCTCGAACTGATTTAGAAACGATGCAACGGCAAGTTGCATCTCATGAAGATTAATCTTCTTCTTTTCAATCAATTCATGATCAAGGTATATCATCTGATTGGCAAATAACTCAATCCAGTTAGCTTCCCCATACTTGATATTTAGATACGATTTCAACAAGGCGACGGCACTTTCCGGATTGAAAATCCCGGCCGGCATGTGATACTTTTCTTTGAGATAATCTGCAGGATACGAGGTACTGGTCAAACCGGTAAGATAAACCAGAATATTATCGGTTCCATAACCTGTTTCAATGTATTTAAGCAGTTCAGAGATCTCTTTATCCAGCCGGATATAGGTGTCCTCCATTTCAACTGAAAAAGCTCCGAATGAATACCTTTCATAGTCCATTGAAGAGAAAACAACAGTTAACAGATCGGGAACCAGATCATATCCGAGTTGTTCTTTGGGAATCAGCTGAAGGGCGAAGTCTTTGACCATTGTATTTCCCCAGGGAGTAGTTTTCAGTATTTTATAGCTTCCGCCGGATTCCTTCTTTAGTTTGCCCAGGTCATATGGGAACGATTTGTATTTCCCAAAATATCCGTTTTCTCCGGTGTTTTCTCCGGAATAGCTTTCTGAATATGAGTTTTTATCCTTTAAGGTTTCCCATTTCAGTTTAAAGTAATTGTCAGCAACTTTAAATCCATTAAAGTCGAAGGCCCATTTTGGGAAAGTTTCGACATAATAAGAACTTGAAATCATTTTCCCGGAGGTGTTATCCAGCCAATAGGCACCATCAGCAGCATGTCCTGCAGCGAGTACAGCTGAGACATCATTGAGCGCAATACTGAATACTTTCGCCTTCCCTTTGGTAACCAGTTTCAACTGATCACCCAGTGCTGGAGTCATCAGCCACCTCGCCGAACGGGCCCCTTCGTCCGAGTCTGCCCCAACGGTAGTATAATAATCGTCTCTTACTGAATTAACTTCTTTATTCTTCAGCCGGTCGATCCAATTGTCGTTGATGATGCCATGATGAGATGGAGAAGTTCCTGTTGACAGGGTTGCCATATTCACGGAGGGCCGTTGTATCAGATTATCATAGTGATGATTGGCACAGATAAAGCCGGCTCTGTACAATCGTTGAAAGCCTCCATCCCCGAATCTGTCCCAAAAACGCTCAATATAATCCGGATTAAAGTCTTCGATAACTATGCCTACGACCAGCCGGGGAGTATTTGCAGAAAGTGTAGTATGACCTTGAGCCAAGACCAACAATGGGAAGGTTAATCCGAAGATAAGCGTCAAAATATTTTTAAACATTAAAGGAAATTTTGGCTTGAAAAATTTATATGATTTAAATCGTGACCTACCAGTTTTGGAATGGATGAATGGCTAGTCTGGAGTTATAATATTTCAGATCACCTGTGACCTCCTTGCCGATCCAGGAAGGAATTTCAAAAGGTTCATCTTCGGATTTCAATTCAATCTCAGCGACAACCAATCCGGTGTTTTGCCCTTCAAACTCATCGACTTCCCAGATTTTATCTGCGTGCAGGACCTTTGTTCGAAATTTTTCAATCACAGGTGTAGCGCATAATTTCAGTAATTCAAAAGCTTCATTGACAGGAATCGGATACTCAAACTCCAGACGGCTAATCCCGCTTGATTCCCCCTTTATAGTCAGAACCCCTTCTTCTCCGGCTATTCGGATGCGAACTGTCCGTATGCCATCAGCAACAAGATATCCCTGCGCATAATGAACAGGTGTACCCAAACCGCGCCAATGTTCATCCCGGACTAAAAACTTACGTTCAATCTCGACTCCCATATCCGATTAATTTACAGAACCTTAAAATCAATTTCCATAAATTTTGAAACTTCTTTCTTCCATCGGTTCTCTACAAAGGCAATATGATCCGGGTGATTGCTGTAAGAATCATAATCAGCTTTGGTTGCAAATACCATGGAGAACCCATACGAGAAATCGTTTTTCAGACTCACTTGATTCAATACCTGAAAGTTATCGACTCCCGGGATCTGACTCAGAATTTTTTGGCCGTCTTTTAAAAATTTTCGGGTTAATTCCGATCCTTTCTCATGATTCAGATTAAAAACAACCATATGCCGGATCTCCCGGTCTTTCAGCAAACAGATATTCCTTTCCGGTAAAGAACCCTTCCTTACTCTTGCAAATAAGGGGGTTGCCAAAAAAGAAACCAGTGTCCCCTGCCCTAAACGTCCAAAAAACTTTCGCCTTTCCATTATTGAAAATTTAATCTGATAAAACTATTCAAATTTTCGTTACAAAAAAAGCGATTGATCAATGGAGCGATTTATAATAACGCCAGATCCAACATGGTGAAGAGTTTCAAATTTTCGTATTTTTACTTCAAATTAGTTTATGATGAAATAGCCATGATTAAGAAATCACCAACCGAAATGAATATATCATCATGGCTCTTCCATTTGGCCGCTAAAAAACAAATTATATACAAATGAATCCGTTCAAAGAAGTATGTGTTGAATCCTATCAGGAAGCAATTGCCGCAGTAGCAGCCGGAGCTACCCGTATTGAGCTCTGTGAAAATTTATCGTGCGGAGGGACGACCCCTTCCTATGGGACCATAAAGCAGGTTACCGAAAAACTTGATGTTCCGGTAATGGTTATGATCAGACCACGCGGGGGAGATTTCTGCTACACAGAAGAAGAATATGAGATCATGAAATACGACATCCAGATATGCTGGCAGCTAAATGTTACAGGAGTAGTCTTTGGGTTACTAAATCAGGATTATACCATCGATGTGGAAAGAACAGCCCGGTTAGTTGAGCTTGCCCAGCCCCTGCAGGTCACTTTCCACAAGGCTATTGATGAAACAAATGATTTACTGCTCGCAGTCAGCCAATTGAAAGCGATAGGAGTAAACCGTATTCTGACTTCTGGTGGGGAAGCCACTGCCATTGAAGGGAGCAAGGTTTTGACCGAAATGATAAAAATAACAGATAATCAGCTGAAGATTATCGTTGCAGGTAAGGTTACCTGGGAGAATTTTGAGGAGATCAGAAAACTAATTCCCTCAACCGATTATCATGGCCGGAGGTTAGTGAAATTTTGATTTAACCGTGGGAGGCAGACTTCTGCCGCATTGACTATCAAGCTTTCACAATAATATCATGATCCTTAAGTGCGAGTTTTCGAAGTGTCGGAGAATTCCAGGCTGTTAAAGATACTATGATAAGAGTCATCAAGCCGCCAAATACCACCGATGGAATCAGACCCATAAAACGGGCAGCAACACCCGATTCGAATGCCCCTAATTCGTTGGATGAACCGATAAATATGGAGTTTACAGCAGCTACTCGTCCTTTCATCTGGTCAGCAGTAAATAACTGAAGAATACTTGCACGAATAATAACACTGACATTATCAAATACCCCACTCATAAAAAGACAAAAAACGGATAGCAAAAAGCTTTTAGAAAAGGCAAAAACAATCATACAAACCCCGAAACCAAAAACGCTGTAAAGCATTTGGGCCCCAGAGCGCGAGACCGGTGGCCTGAAGGTGAGAATTACGGACATTAGTATTGCCCCAATAGCCGGACAGGCTCTTAGAAACCCAAGTCCCTCAGGACCCACCTTCAAAATATCAGAGGCAAACACAGGTAGCATTGCCACCGCCCCACCAAAAAAGACTGCAAACATATCGAGTGCAAACGCATTCAGTAATACCTTCCTATGAAACACATAGAATATCCCCTCTTTAATCCGTTCAAAAATACCTTCCGCAGCTCCCTGTAGCTGAACCACTCTTCCGGGACTCTTAATGAACAAAAGAATAACGATCCCAGTAAAGAAGAATATAAAAACCAGGGAATAAGCAGGAATGATTCCAAAAAAGCCATAAACCAATCCCCCTATTGCCGGTCCTGTAACCGCGGAAATATGCCATGCCGTACTGCTCCATGTAGATGCCGCAGTGAGCGCCTCCCGGGGCACGAGCTGACCAATCAAGGCCGTATTGGCCGGATTTATAATTCCCCGCACCAGTCCGGTGATGAAAATGGTCACAAAGATTGGTGTTACACCCCATGCTTGCTGAATATTTAACGATGGAATACTGTAGACGATTAGTATAAGCGAACCAATCAAAAGGAGAAGAGTTGTGTAAAATATAATCTTCTTCCGGTCCCAGATATCGACGAAGTGCCCGGCAAATAATGCGATACCAACTTGCGGGACCACTTCCGTCAAACCGATTAATCCAAGTGAAAGAACATCTTTGGTGATATTATATAATTGCCAGCCGACAATTACTGATTGCATCAGCGTCGCAACAGAGATTAAAAACCTATAGGATAAAAAAAGACTGAAATTTTTGTTGCGGACAACAATAAAGGCATCATTCGATAAAAATTTCTTCACCATATTATTTGATGCTTAATTCGGCAGAATGATTGCCTGAGAATAATCTGGTAATTTTCAGGAGAGAGGTATCCTCAAATGAACAGATTAAAGAATTTGCGGCTAAAAGGTCCCGAACATCAACACTGCTTGTTTGAACGGCAATGGTAAACATACCTGCACCCCGGGCAGCTGATAAACCATTGGGGGAATCCTCAAAAACGATACAATCGGCTGGTTCAACACCAATTTTCTGGGCAGCCAACAGATAAACGTCAGGAAATGGTTTACTCTTGCCTGCTTCAAAGGTGGTAACAACGACATCAAAAAAGGAAAAGATGTCACATCTTTCAAGCAGGATCGCTGCCAAGGCGGGGGATGAAGAGGTGGCTACACCCAATTTTAAACCCGCTTGTTTGATCTCCAGGATAAAATTCAACACCCCTTCATTAAGGGTTAACCCTTCAAGCTGCCTAAAATAATCACATCGGAAAGCATCATCAGAATGCAGAAGTTCACTCAAAGAACCAGGTAAACCAAACCTAGTTTTCAGGTCCTGATACATATAATCCCCTGCAACTCCCAGGTAGTTTCGATGTACTTCAGCTGACACCGCAATTCCAAGTTTATCAAATATTTTCTTCTCGATGTCAATATGAATTGGTTCGCTATCAATTAGTACACCATCCATATCGAAAATTATAGCTCCCGGTTTTCTCATAAATCAATTGAAATAATGCTCTTATTTAAATGCCAATTTATATAACGGCCAAATTAGCACATTAGTTCTGAATTTTTTTTATTAAATTATAATTTTGACCGGGAAAATTTGTATAATCACACCGCAAATTCAATGTTAGGATACTGATTGAAAATAAAATTGTTTAAATACCGATTTCTTGTCATAGTTATAATATTGGTTTTCAACCATATTGTCTTCGCTTCAAATACAAAATCAGGCGGAACGGACAATTCTTTGCCGACGATTCCTGATCAGATCCACCTGACATCACTATATTCCAGTCCAACAGATAGCTTTTCGGCTCATGAAAGGGCAGAAAATGATTATATCAGCAGCCGTTATGTCCAATTAAAGACATTGGATAATTGCGGTGATACGATACGAAAATCATCGGATAAAAATATTGAGCTCTTAAATAGAAACGGTTTATCAGCGTTAAAAACCAAAGGGGAGAATAACTTTCTTGCCAGAAATTTTTTCTCGATTATCATCAAAGGTGATCAGCCTTCAAAAGGGCAGATGGCAGTGAATAGTTCACTTTATTTTGCCCCCTTCGCCGGAAGAAAGATAGGGAATATCCGAATCCAGCAGTTGGGTGTGTTCGGACCAACTTTACTGGACACGCTCAGGCAAGCTTCCGGCTGGCTGGAAAAAACGGGAAATGCGATGCACTTAAAGACAACAGAGCGAAAACTCCGGGGTCAGCTACTTTTCGATTCAGGAGACCTGGTTAATCCGCAGCTCATGGCGGAAAACGAGAAATTTATCAGGGATCTGCCATATATCGAGGATGTCGCAATTATTCTATCTCCTTCTCCGTTGAATGAAAACACCGTAGATGTTCGGGTGATTATCAAAGAACGACTGGAATACGGAATAAGCGGAGATCTGAGTGCAACTTCCACCGATTGGGAGGTAACCAATCAGAATATGTTCGGAATTGGCCACCAGTTTTCTGCAATGGTTGAAAATACTCCTACTGAAATTCCCAAATGGGGGGGCAGATTCAGATACCAGATCAGTGACCTTGATGGAAAGTTTATTAGAACGGGAATTGGCTATACGAATGATTACCGTAAAAATAAGTGGAATACATTTATTGAGAAACGGTTTATAGAATCAAAAGGGGACTGGGCCGGAGGAATTTCACTGGATAGGGCATATTCCGATTATTTTCAAACCCCCTATTCCTACACGATGTTAGATACGGCAGTGTCTTATTTTAATACAGATCTTTGGTATGGGCAGCGATTTAAAAATAAAAACAGTAACTCATCCTTGGGAAATGTCATCTTAACAGGACGCTATTCACATCAGAATTATTATCACAATGCATATATCCAATACCCGAATACTATTTTCAGAAATCATGATTTTATCCTTGGAGCCATAGGACTCAGCAAACGCGAATTATTTAAAAATAATCAGGTTTATGGCTATGGAATCACAGAAGATATTCCGTATGGCCATTATGCAGAAATGGCTGCAGGTCTTGATGTTGAACCAAACGTCACAAGGCCATATTTCCATTTTAACTATTCGCAGGCGAATATTTTAGATGGCGGAGCTTACTTTAAATGGCAAGTGGGGTTAGGAGGGTTCCTTAATAATTCGCAGGTACAACAAGGTGCCATATTGCTAAGCACCAACTATTTTTCAAATTTCCTTTACATTAACCGACATCCATATCGGTTATTTGTTAACATGGAATTATTAAGCGGAATCAATCGCTTTCAGGAGGAATATTTGATGATTAACCGGAAGTATGGTGTACGGGACTATTTCTCTCTGGACACCAAGGGGACAAAACGGTTAAAAATAAACGTTGAAACTGTTCGATTCTGGGGATGGGAAAAAGCAGGATTCAGAGTAGCGCACTACTTTTTTGCAGATGCAGCCTGCCTTTCAACCGATTTCTCCAAAATTCTGGATGATCAGTTCATCGGGGGAATCGGTGCAGGAATACGTATTTATAACGAATCCCTTGTTTTTAATGTCCTTGAAATCAGGTTTAGCTGGATTCCGATTGCACCCCACAATACGACTCCAGTGATTTTTAATATTTTTGGACAACCCAAAGCAAGATTTGATGATTTTCTGGGAGGTAAGCCGCAGGAAATACCCTATAAATAATGAATAATGGTTAATTTATACTGGTTAATCTGAACTAGTTTTATCGACTGGTTATCTGTAATTTAAAAAGATACAATCAGGATTTTAATTCAGCCTTCGATATAGTTATGGACGAAATTGTCATTAAGTGATGGCTAAAATAGAATGTTGTGTTTGATGCCAGGATTATTCAAACCTTGCAGTAATCTATTAATTGCTTAATTACCAACGTGCATCCTTTCGTCCCTCCTTGCGATGAGGATGGTGTTTGCAGAATTACCCTACTGAGCTTTTTTTGATAATTACCGCCTGCTTATGAGTTCCCCTGAATAACTCAAAACAGCGGTAACTGCATGCCAGAGCTCCATTATAAAGTTCTATTTTTTTAGCCGGTTTCAATCCGATGCTCTTTAATCCGTCCAGCGAACTGGAGATGATCCAGGCCTCAAAACCCGCAAATCTGTTTTTTAAGGTATTCCCTATCGAAGCATACAATTCCACAATTGACTGAGGTTTCATCCGTTCTCCATATGGGGGGTTAGTTATAATAATTCCACTCGATGAAGTAGGTTTAAGATCAATTACATCTTCAACCAAAAGCTCAATTACCTTCGACAAGCTTGCGCTTTTAATATTAGCTCTTGCAATGGCTATGTCTTTTATTGAAATATCAGAACCGGAAATTTTGCATTTGGTCTCTTTTTCGTAATCGCCATTGCAGATTTCAGAAAAGAGGGTTTCATTGAAATCTGGCCATTGTTCAAAGCCAAAAGATTTGCGATACATGCCAGGAGGTATTCCTTTTGCAATCAATGCAGCTTCAATCAGTAACGTTCCCGATCCGCACATCGGATCCAAAAAATCCTTTTCGCCATGCCAGCCGGTCAACAGGATCATCCCTGCTGCAAGGACTTCATTCAGAGGGGCATCTCCTTGTCCAACCCGGTATCCTCTTTTATGCAGTGATTCCCCTGAACTGTCAAGCGAAAGGATACAATGATTCCCCATTAGGTAAACATTAATCCGGACATCCGGATTTTCAGGATTTACCGATGGGCGTTTGCCGGTTTCTTCACGAAATTGATCGACAATTGCATCCTTCACCTTCAGGGAAGCGTACATTGTGTTGACAAACATTTCGGATTGAACGGTACTATCGATAGCAAACGATTTTCCAAGAGCCAGGTATTTGCTCCACGGTATTTTTTTTGTCTGTTCATAAAGCTCATCGCGTTTGCCCACTTCAAATTCGGCAATTGGCTTTAAAATCTTCAATGCGGTACGAAGATGAAAATTAGCCTTGTACATCAGGGTCTGATCGCCTATAAATGAGACTGCCCGTCGTTCGACAGATACGGATTCTGCCCCTAATGCCCGGATTTCACCTGCCAAAACTTCTTCAAGTCCGGCAAATGTTTTGGCAACTATTTTAAACTTATTCACAGATACTACTTTTACTTTACTGAATATAAACAACTTTAGTCGTTGGCAATGCACAACTTGATCTTCTCTAGGCTAATCAGTTTGTGACGACAAAAGTAGTTCATTATGCGGATTAAAATAATGGATTAAATTCCGCCACCATTAAAAAAGTCGGCATTCCGCGTCTTTGTCTGTACAACCCTGGAATATGGGGGAAGATCACTGGTAACCCATATATTTCCGCCAATAACCGAATCGTGTCCGATGGTTATCCGTCCCAGTATGGTAGCATTGGAATAGATGATCACATTATCTTCCACTACAGGATGCCTGGGAATACCTTTTACCGGGTTTCCGCTCTCATCTAAAGGGAAACTCTTGGCTCCCAAAGTTACTCCCTGAAAGAGTTTCACATTATTTCCGATTATGCTCGTAGATCCGATCACGACACCTGTTCCATGATCTATTGTAAAATTATCGCCGATAACAGCTTCCGGATTAATATCGATACCCGTTTCTGAATGTGCCATTTCAGTGATAATTCGGGGGATCAGAGGAACTCCCAATTTAAAAAGGCTATGGGCGATCCTGTAGTTCGATATCGCCCGGATAGCCGGATAGCAGAAAATGACCTCACCGACACTATTAGCCGCCGGATCACCAAGGTAAGCAGCATTAACATCCGTTATGAGAACCCGTCGGAGTTCTGAGAGTCCATTCACAAATTCAAAGGCAATTCTTTCAGCCGTTACCCGTTTCCCTGCTAAATCGCGATCTGATTCACCCTCACAAATAAAGCACAAACCCGAGAATATCTGTTCTGCAATCAACTCATAGACTTCATCCACCAAAACCCCCACATAATAGGATAGGGTATCCGACTTCAGGTTAATCTCTCCGAAATAGCCGGGAAAAATAATCTGACGTACCCGGTCAACAATTCCCTTTAATTTCTTGGTAGAGGGCATAGACTCTCCTGTCCGGTGCCTATGCACCAGGATATCAAACGAACTGGCATCAACCAGTGATTTAACGGTCTCCGCCGTCCATCTTTCAGTTTCCATTTGCTCTTTATTTTTCATTATCATAGGCAAATAAGGGAGTACTCAGATAACGCTCCCCGGTATCACATATAATGGTTACAATCATTTTCCCTTTATTCTCCGGACGTTTGGCCAGTTGAAGAGCTGCATATACATTTCCGCCTGAAGAGATTCCACAAAAAATCCCCTCCAAACTAGCTAATTTTCGGGCAGTCTCAAAAGAATCATATGCCGAAACCGTTAAAATTTCATCGTAGGAAGAGGTATTCATCACCTGTGGAATAAAACCCGGACCAATTCCCTGGATCTTATGAGGTCCAGGATTACCTCCGGACAGTACCGGAGATTCCTCTGGTTCAACCACAACAGAATAAAAAGAGTCCTTTTTTGCTTTGATCACCTCTGAAACTCCGGTAATAGTTCCTCCTGTCCCAGAACCTGCAACGAATATATCCACCTTGCCATCAGTATCTTCCCAAATCTCCAGAGCCGTTGTCTGGCGGTGCATTTCAGGATTTGCAGGATTATTAAACTGCATTGGGATAAAGCTTCCGGGATTACCCAATTTTAACTCCTCAGCTTTTGCTATAGCTCCTTTCATCCCATCCTTCCCCGGAGTAAGAATAACCTCGCCACCATAAGCCTGAACAATCATTCTCCGTTCAACACTTACAGAATCTGGCATGACAATTTTAAGCTTGTACCCTTTCGCGGCACAAACAAAAGCGAGACCAACTCCGGTATTCCCGCTTGTAGGCTCAATAATTACCGTATTCTTGTTAATTAGTCCTCTTTTTTCGGCATCATCTATCATTGCAAAGCCTAATCTGTCTTTAACTGAGCCTCCCGGGTTTTGTGATTCAAGTTTTACGATAATTTCACAATCAAGACCTTCGGTCATCCGGTTTAACCTTACCAATGGTGTCCTACCAACTAAATCGATTATGCTTTCTGAAATTTTCATCTCAATATGATTTTGTAATTAAATAAAGTTTCATCCATCAAATGATCAAAGTAATTAACAACCTAATCAGAGGTTAGGTTCAATCCGTGTTTTGAGAGCGCTTTTAAAGCATTCTCCATTCTGGCCGGCCCGAACCCGGTAATAATTTCATACTGAAAGCCAAAGGATCTAATCTCATTGCAATAGATTCGTAATAGCTGCTCCCTTTTTTCTCCGCCATTCTCCCTCACGGCATCTGCAACCCAAGGCAAATCAGTATCGCAAATCAAAAACAGATCAATTTTTGAGGATTGGATATGCTCCGTAATCCACTCCGGACATTTCCCAAAAACCAGGTCAAACCATACTTTTGTTATGATTAACCAGGTATCAAAGAATAAAACTCCCTGGTTAACCTCTGAGGCATAGGCTTCCTCCTCCGCAATTTGATGTTCAGCGATGGCAACTACATCATCAAAGTTGTAATGACGATCCAGATTCTCCACATATTGCCTTGCGTACTCAGGTATCCAAAGAGAACCACATTTTTCTGAAAGAGCCTTGGCCAGGGCTGTTTTCCCAGTCGATTCAGGTCCGGTAATCACAACCTGGATGAGGCTATTCTTCAACATGGCTCACCTTTTTAAGTTCCTTTTGCCACTCATAAAATCCAACCACAGCCATTCCCGTATAAACCAAAAAAAGGAAAACCGTCAGATAAAGGCCTCGGTAAAGATATAAAGATGCAGAGACCAAGTCAATAAATACCCAAACGATCCAATGCTCTATTTTCTTACGAGCCAACATCCAGGTTGCAATAATACTTAGCGAAGTGGTAAATGCATCTCCGAAAGCAATAGGCGAATCGGTATATCTCCTTAACAAGAAATAGATTAAAAATAAAAATAGCAAATTTAAACTAAAGAGCCTGATCCATAGATTTCTACTGGATCTGCTTACGATTAATTTAGTTTCGCCTGAATCGGATTGCCCACCATGCGTCCAGTTCCACCAACCATAAATGCTGATTAATAAATAATATAGCTGCAGAACCATTCCTGCATAAAACTTTGACTCAAGAAATACCACACAGTATAAAAATGAGGTAAGTATTCCGGTGGGCCAGGTAATTAAACTCTGTCGGATCGAAAACCAGACCGACAATAATCCAAAAATAGTACCTGCTAATTCGATTTTATTTGAAAAAGCCCAATCAAAAAATAAATCCATAAAGTATCAATTAGGCTAATCTGCCCGAAAACAAAAATTTTGACTGGCTATTTATTCAAATAATGGTTAAAGCCTTTTTGATCAGAAAGTACTTCCAATGCTTTCCCAACCTCCTTGTCGTCTTCGATCATTACCTGATAATAAGAGCTCGAATCATAGAGCTCCCTGGCAACCAGGGCTCTGATTTGTCTTGTGATAATAACTCCTGAAACTTTCAAACTCTCATCATCTCTTTTGATACCTTCTTTCTCTCCTGTTTTAATCAATTCTTCCATCATGTCATCTGTAACACGGAAATTATGTTTGAAATCTTCAAAAGATTTATAATTCACTTTAAGGTCGTCTCTGTTTTTATCGATAAACCCAACTACAAACGGGAATAATACATTCTTTCTAACCAGGTTATTAAAATACCGGTAATACATTGAGGTATCCATCGGAACAAAGATATCGGGCATAATCCCGCCACCGGCATAAACTTTTCGTTTGGTAACCAGTGTTTTCATCATCATGGAATCGGGAAATGAGATGCTGTCCTTACTAAACATTTCACCTTTTTCATATCGTTTAAAGTATTCATTCCTGTAATTCTTAATGTCATCTTTATACGGTTTCTGGATATTTCGTCCTGCCGGAGTATAATAATGGGCAGTGGTCAATCGGATTAAAGAGCCATCACTGAGAGGGAATGGCTGTTGAACCAACCCTTTACCGAACGAACGGCGTCCTATAAGTACCCCTCTGTCCCAGTCCTGAATCGCTCCTGAAACAATTTCAGAGGCTGATGCAGAGCCTTCATCAATTAAAACAATAAGATTACCATCAATAAAATCACCCCGAATGGTCGAGTAATAATCTCTGCGAGAACTATGGATACCTTCAGTGTAAACAATTAATTTTTTTTCTTCAAGAAACTGATTCGCAAGATCATAGGCAGCCCCAAGGAATCCACCGCCGTTTCCGCGCAGGTCCAAAACCAGATTCCTGATTTTCGCTTTATTATTTAGAACCGTCATTGCCTCCTTATATTCGGCAATTGTTGTGGCAGCAAATTTATTAAGTTTAATATAAGCCGTCTCTTTATTCAACATAAAAGATGCATCCAGGCTGTAGATAGGGATTTTATCGCGGACGATAGTAAACTCAAGAGTAGATTTTTCCCCTTTACGCAGAATTGAGAGGTTAACTTTAGTCCCTTTATCACCCCTCAATAATTTAAAAACATCCTGATTTTTAAGTCCAATACCAATAATATTCTTCTCATTAACTTTCACAATCCGATCTCCGGGTCTAAGTCCGACAAGTTCTGAGGGTCCCCCGGGGATAGTGGTCATAACCATAAGTGTATCGTGATAGATATTGAAAGAGATTCCGATACCTTCGAAATTACCTTCCAGGGGTTGATTCATCTCAGCGACTTCATCCTTTGAGATATAGACAGAATGGGGATCAAGCGAGGATAGGACTTCAGTTATTGCATGTTCCGTCAGTTTACTGATATTGGTGGTATCGACATAAAAATTTTCAATCAAATTCAAAACTCGTCCATATTTAATAGCCTGTGTCTGAACATCCTGGGCTTTACCAATTAGCTGAAAGACTACTAAGATTGTCAACAAAAGATGAACTTTCTTACTTACCATACTTAAATAATTCATTCGTAAAAATTTAATTTATAGTGTTAATATTTAGATTGTTGGTGCGTATGGAACCCTCATTGGATTATACTTCGTTCTTTTCCAAGCTTTGGCAGATAAAGGTTTCATTTGCTCTAATTTACTTTTAATAGCTAAATGGGATCAAAGATTAGTGAAGCCAATAGCCTGATGAAGAAACTCGTTCCGATTGGTGTTACTCAAAAATTGCTATTTTGATTGATAATACCCTGATTTTTAAAGACCAAATGGAATGGTCAAAAATATAAAAAAAAAGATGAACAATTCAACTTGCTCATCTTTTCTATGTGATTTCAGAAATCAGATATATTAGGCTAATGCCAGGCTAAGCTTATTTCTATATTCATTAAGTTCCTGAACGAGGGAAGAAAATAATTCCTTGACAGTAATAATTTTATCGGTGCGCCAGACGTTGCTTCCCGCAAAAGCATATCCATGTTTAAAGTTTCCTTTGAGAGCAGCTGAAAGTGAGGCAATTATACAATAAGGGGCAGTACTTATATCACAGGTTTTGATGCAATTTACCGGACAAAATTTAGGCTGTTTGGTTCCGGCTTCAACTTCGTCCAGAAATTCGCTGGAAATTGCCCTTCCAGGCATACCCACCGGACTCTTGATGATTCTTACGTCGTCCTGACGGGCGTGAATGTATGCCTGTTTGAATTTGTCTGAGGCATCACATTCCACAGTTGTGACAAAACGGGTGCCCATTTGTACCCCTGCAGCCCCCATTTCCAAAAATTTATCAATATCCTCACCGGTATAAATTCCGCCGGCAGCAATAACCGGAATTACACATCCATATTTTTCGCCAATTTCATTCGCTACTGCAATTACTTCAGGGATAAGTTTTTCGAGTTTATAATTCTCATCTTCAAGCTGTTCCACTTTAAAGCCAAGATGCCCGCCCGCTTTGGGCCCCTCAACAACAATAGCATCAGGAAGGTAGTCGTAGTTGGCTTTCCACTTATTGCAAATCAAAGCTGCTCCCCGTGCTGATGAAACAATCGGAACAAGACATGTTTTGGATTCGGGTGTGAGGTACTTAGGTAAATCGAGAGGCAAACCAGCTCCTGAGAATATGATATCCACCCCCTCTTTTATTGATGTTTTTACCAAATCAACATAATTGGACAACGCGACCATAATATTGACTCCAATGATTCCGGAGGTCTTTTCCCTGGTTTTCCGTATCTCTTCCGTAAGGCCGAAAATACAATTTTCAAGGTAGTCAGGAGAATGTTTCTTGTACAGAAACCCAATCCCTGCAGGAGAAATAACACCCACACCACCTTCATTGGCAACAGCAGAGGCAAGACCGGATAAAGAAATACCAACTCCCATTCCCCCCTGAATAATAGGGAGGGAAATTTTATAACCTCCAATGTTCAAATTCTTCATTTTCAATTCACTATTAATGATTTATACCGAATAGGGATAACCATGGTCTACCCTACCTATTTTTGAAAAACTTCACAATGATAATCATGAAAGTCAATCGGAAATAAAAAATGGTTTATTCTGCGCAAATAGGGCACAAATACAGGAATATGGGACGAAATGCAGATAATTATGGGACGAATAACAAAAGTGAAATTAAAAAAAGATTAAAACCAAGCAATACTAATTCCTATCCTTTAACTTCCTAAATTCAGAAATGTAATTCCGGGAGACGGGAATATTAAAACCTAGCTTATTAATCTGAAGAAAATAGCCTTTGGAATTTCCGGTGAATGTGTCGATTTTTGAACGGTTAACCAACCAGCAGCGATGGCATTTTACGAATTCAGGGTTTTTATCAAGATACTGTTCGACAACAGCAAATGATTGTCTGAATAATTTTTTTCGACAAACCTGATGATCCAACCAAAAAATTTCGATGTAATTTCCAGAGGAATGAAACACCAGTAAATCGTCCAATCGTGCAGAAAATTGATCTTTACCATTTTCTGCAACTATATTAATAGCAGCTTCATTCGTCACTTCCCCAATATCCTGCTTTTCCTCCTTGAACCAATGTCTGCGGCTATTATCGAGCACACTCACCATTTTATCTTTAAGAGAATGATTATAGTTGATGAGATTTAAAAGGACCAAGGGGAGTAATGCAAGCGCTCCGGTCCGAAAGATTGGCAAATCGGTGAATTCAATCTGTTTGACAAACCAGGCCATAACGGAGAACATCACAAACAAATTACTGAAAAGCCAAATGTTCCAAACCATCTCTTTACGGATTGTCCATCTCGAGGAATCAAAGACTTTGGGCATGATCCCGGGTAAAATTACGGTATTCGCAAAAAGACTTCCGGCGCCCATTATACCAGCTCCCAATACAAAATAGCCATCATGCTCAGATTTAAGAAAATTAATTCCAAAAGGCTGAAAATAGAGAACCAACAAAACAAATCCCATGCCAACCAATCCAATGGTTTTCACACTGTGTTTAAAATTATTATTAAACGGATAAGGTTGATTCAAATTCTCAAACATAAAGGCATTTTATCACTGCTAAAATAACAAAATTAATAAACACAAAAGCTTCAGAATTTCTTCTGAAGCTTTTGCGGTCTGGACGGGACTCGAACCCGCGACCCCATGCGTGACAGGCATGTATTCTAACCAACTGAACTACCAAACCAATGACTACTGAATACTAAAACGAATATTGGCGGTCTGGACGGGACTCGAACCCGCGACCCCATGCGTGACAGGCATGTATTCTAACCAACTGAACTACCAAACCAAAATTCAAAATAACGGTGCAAATATACTCCATTTTTTGGTACTACAAATGGATCTAAAACAAATTGATCTAAAAATGGCAAAATGAGAGAGCATATCTCAATATAACAATCACTTAAGATTAATAATCCTATTCAATCCTGGAAAAAAAAGAAAAATGGACACTTCCATATTTCCTCAGTTCACGAAAGAATGGATTAGACGAAAAATCATTGGTTTTTCCGTGTTCCAGAATTAATAAACCCTCATTATTAAGCAGATTAGAATTCAGAATCAAGTTGGGAATCTCTGCAATTTGTTTCAATTCATAGGGAGGATCTGCAAAAATCAGGTCGTAACCTTCTGCAGAGCGACTGATAAATTTAAAGGCATCAACGTTCAATGCCTTCACAATTCGCTTAATCCCGAGTGTTTCAATGACTGAACCAATAAACTGGTGATGAAAACGGTCAAGTTCAACGCTGGTCACATTCTGGCACCCCCTGGAAGCAAATTCGAAGGAAATACTTCCCGTACCGCTGAAAAGGTCAAGAACTTTCTTATTCTCAAACTCATAACGGTTTTCAAGTATGTTAAAAAGATTTTCACGGGCAAAGTCTGTTGTAGGTCTGGCTTTGAAACTCTTTCCCGGTCTGAATATCCTGCTCTTAAATGTGCCTCCGATTATTCGCATTTATAAATACTTAAAAGTGATGAGTAATAATGCTCCGGCAGCAGACTGAAGGTATAACTGTATTGAAAGGTGTTATCAAGTTTTGCAAAAGATGTCATCTTCACATATTTCTTAAATAAATGGTATACCGGTGAAACCTGAGGAAGCTGGCCATGAAGGATGAGTTCTGTACTCTCGGGGGATAACTTCAGCTGGTCAAAGGTGAACAGAACGTGATACAAAATATCCCTTTCCGTTTTATAATTAAAAATATTGCAACAGCTCAATTTGGGGCCGTTTACAACGACAATTTCAAAACTCTCACGGAAGAAGTTCAAATGGACCTGATCTTTCACCGGGAAAGCCCTGTTCCGTTTTAAAACACTTTCAACCAAAGGATATAAACTATGTTTGATTTCGGTCTTTGGAAATTTCGCTAACAAAAACTCATTCAGATTCTGAGGGATATCAAAGATACACAGGCATGCCGCCTTTGGAAATAGGTTTTTGAGAACCGTATAACCCCGATCCTGTATATTATTGAACCATAAATACTTATCCAAAGAACCACGACTATAAAAAGCCTGTGGAACCAGTGTGAATTTCCGGGTGGCATAGAGGATCTCAACACTTTTAAAGTTACAGGAAAACATCTCATCAGTTTCAAATACTTCACGCACATGCTTTAACAACAAACGCGCCCTTTTAAGAAAAAAATGGTGTCCTTTTAATACCACATATTTTCCCTTAGGAATATCAAGAATAGAAAAATAGAATCCATCCAGGCTAATTTGAACGGATAAATGATAGGTATTATTTTGTGTGCTATCGAAAGTTTTGTCAATAAAACAGATATCACGCATTTTAAGTTAATTGTATTTGTTCGAATAGCTGCAAATTTAAAAAAAATGACCAACCTTTGCTAAGGATTCAAACGGATATAATTGATTTTTTAAAATAGGGTACAGATACCATGAAAGTAATGAAGTTTTACCATTCGTGACTATTCCAGGGAAAAAGCAAAGGCATGTTAAAGAGTTATATTTCAAAACGGATTCTTGAAGAGATAAAATTTGATCCAACCGGGTGCCAGACAGAGATGGCTGACAAAGTTGGCGAATTTATCACTGTTGATCAGCCTCATCAGCTTTTCCTGCTCAGAGGTTATGCCGGCACCGGCAAGACTACCTCATTGAGTGCTCTTGTCAGGGTATTGGATCATTTAAAAATGAAAACGGTTTTACTTGCACCCACCGGAAGAGCCTCCAAAGTACTTTCGAAATACTCCGGTAAGCAGGCAACCACCATTCACAAAAAAATTTACAGGCAGCAATCGACCAATAATGGGTATGGAAAATTTGCTCTTGATAGAAATCTACATAAGAATACCATTTTTATCATTGATGAGGCATCGATGATTTCAAATCATCCTCAGGAAAACAACATTTTTGGTTCAGGCTACCTTCTATCAGATGTGATTGAATACGTAATGGCCGGAGAAAATTGCCGCTTGGTTATTGCCGGAGATACAGCTCAGCTTCCACCGGTCGGATTCAACCTGAGTCCGGCACTCGAAGAGGAAGAACTGAAATTTTTTGATCTGGACGTGATCAAATGTGAACTGACCGAAGTTGTCAGACAATCTGTAAAGTCAGGGATTCTTGAGAACGCTACCCTGATCCGAAACCTTCTTGCGAACGAACAATTCCAGGGATACTGGAAAATAAAAACTGCCGGGTACAAAGACATTCTACGCATCGGCGGTGCTGATCTGATTGAAGAGATTTCCGGTTGTTTCCACAAATTCGGGGTTGATGAAACAATTGTGGTCACACGTTCAAACAAACGGGCCAACAAATTTAATGAAGGGATCCGCAGGTTAGTCTTATACCGGGAGGAGCAAATTTCGACCGGTGATCTGGTGATGAGCGTAAAAAATAATTACCATTGGGCTAAACAGTCAGAAGAGCTTGGCTTTATTGCTAACGGTGATATTGCTGAGGTAATAAAAATCAGAAAGTATGAAGAAAAGTACGGATACCATTTTGTGAATGTAACGCTAAGATTTATTGATTTCAAAAATGTTGAAATCGACTGTAAAATTATTCTCGATACCCTGACTATTGAGGCACCATCCCTCACCCAGGCAGATCAGAAAAAACTATTTGAGGAGATTTCATACGATTATCCTGAAATACGCAATAAAAGAACGCTTTGGGAAAAGATACGTGAGAATGAATATTTTAATGCGTTGCAGGTGAAATTTTCCTATGCCTTAACCTGCCACAAATCACAGGGCGGACAATGGAAGGCCGTTTTTCTGGATCATGGGTACCTTACGGAGGATATGATCGATCGGGAATACCTCCGATGGATCTATACCGCATTCACGCGGCCTACCGAAAGGCTTTATCTGGTTAATTTCAACAAGGAGTTTTTTGATGAGGAAAAGTAGTAGAAAACCAGGAGAAATAAATTGATAAAATTAGTTAATCCTTACAGCTGCACAGATAATAGCTCAGAACCCAATTTATGAAGTGCATCTTCAATTTTTTTCCGCTGCGGTTCACGTAGTTTTTTTAACCCTGTTGCATAGTGATGCAACTGTTTTTGGTTGATACCAGTTAACCGTTCAAATGCAGGTTTTGTAAATACATTGGAGTAATAGCTTAATATACTTTGAACGTCGTAGCTGAACTCTATTTCATACTCTCCTTTGGGCAGATCCGGCCATTGTTCCTCCCGCCGGCTCTCCTTCAATAAACGTAATCCCTCAAGTATATTCTCCTTGCAGGCAGCAACATTTGGCCCCCTCCTGAAATCCCATCGCAGTTCATGGCAAAACCATCAAAAAATTTTACGAATTATTTTTCCCAATTTATGATTATCGGCTAAATTTTGCAGGAAATGCCTTCCAGGAAGCGAAAAATGTAAAATCTTTCCAGTTTAAATTTCAAACCGCTCTCCATCGTTGGCGGGGAAGGTATTCGGAAAAACGGATCTTGCCTCCTCGACCAATGGTCTTTCATGTTTATACCGGCTAGAGAAGTGGCCGATAATCAACTTCTTAGCCATAGCAAGAATAGCAATATCAGCGGCTTGTTTGGCTGTAGTATGATAGGTTTTTAATGCCAGATCTCTCAAATCATCACAGAATGTAGCTTCATGATAGAGTAAGTCAACCTGTTGAATGATCGGGATAATCTGTTTACGGGGAACGGTATCGGTACAAAAGGCATACGAACGAACCGGATCGGGTGGGAAGGTAAGTTCCTTGTTTGGGACGATAGAGCCGTCAGGGCACCTGTAATTAGCCCCAGCTTTGATTGCAACCCGATCCCTGATTGGAATCTTTAAATATTCTATCTGATCACTACGCAAATGCAATTCGTGTTCTTTTTCCCTAAAAAGGAAGCCACAGCATGGAATTCGGTGTTCTAAGGGAAAAGATTCAATGACAAGTTTTAAATCTTCATAAATAACGGCCCGGCTCCGAAAGTTCAGGGGATGGTAGATGACTTTAAATTCCTCAATATCATTTATGAATTTCAATAAAGGATCCATCATTATTTTTAATTCAGAATGGGCATGGATGTGCAATTCTCCTTTTTTGCCTCCCAGAGCCATCGAGGAGATTAGTCCGGGGAGTCCAAAGATATGGTCCCCGTGAAGGTGAGAAATAAAGATATGATTGATTTTACCGGCCTTT
>Ga0364866_10061_pt2 | contig 28503 bp, 27 predicted proteins | sample ExccelAu500001D3_3_FD_206913 | JGI IMG/M metagenome (GOLD analysis project Ga0364866, IMG submission 206913) | Enriched cells from Trout Bog Lake Hypolimnion, Wisconsin, USA - BchlTB.Aug13.5000.01.D3 | ecosystem: Environmental > Aquatic > Freshwater > Lake > Hypolimnion/Profundal zone | place... | reverse complement strand
GGAAGGAGAGGGGACTGTGCCGATTGGAGGTTTACTTCTTTTGTAGTCCTTGTTGGAGATCCTTCATCTCCATGACTGGTTGAAAGTCTAGTTTACAGTTGAACATCATCCAGAGTGGCTCGGCTATAGTTGCGATCATGTCGGCGCTGGGTATGTTGACTATCATATAGATGCCCCGTTCGCCTTCAATTGCGGTGAAGTATACTGCTTCAGGTTTTATTTGGTTCAGGACGCCTTCTAGTTTCTTTGGAAAGTTAGGATCTTGCAGCAGTTTGTTTCCGGATTCTGTTGGCATATGCAATCGTAGTAGGAATTTCATGACGTATCTCACCTCCGCGATGTAGCAGACCTGGTTGGGCTAGCGTGTGGGGCGCTTCTTGGGCGTAGATACGGACTATGCTTGCTGGTTTTGTAATGGGAATCAGCGGGGGTGAGGGTGATGGAAAAAGGTGTGGGGAAGGTTGGGGATGGTTTCTGTGTTCTACTTGTAGTTTTTGAGGTTGGTGTTGTCTTCGTTGAAGACCATTTCGTACATGGCTAGGACAGCTCTCTTGGTCGACGCGTCGTCCATGCCTTGCGCGTAGAAGTCTCCTTCCACCGTGACTTTGGTTTTGTTTCCCATCGGGGTGTACGTGTGTGTGTTTCTGGAGCCTTTCATTGGTCCGGTGAGGACTTCGGTGGAGTGTCCTTTGGGTGGGTTCATGGTCATCTTCCAAGTTTCCGTGTGCGAGGATCCGTCGGGGTTCTTGACTTCGAGTTCAACGGTCATGCCTTTGTCGGATTGTTCGAGGATTTTGGTGAATTTTATTGCGCTATGTGCGTGGCCGGTGTCGTCGTTGAGATATTTCCAAACCTTCTCTAGGGGTGCGTCGAAGACGCCGTCGTCTGTTACGTGTACCATTTTAGGTCGAAGGGTGAATGCGATCTCGCACATTTAAGGTCTATGCAATTCCGTTTTACGACAGCTCTAATTCTGCAAATTACGTGTTCTTCCCCTAACCCGTCAGGAGGAGCTCGAGGAGTAATTTCTGGATGTGTAGTATAGCTGGTACACGCACAAACACACGAAAACGAACTCAATTTCTTGAGGCGTGTGCTGGACTATTGTTGCTCGTAGGCTTGCTTCAGAGTTTTTATCTCGATTTTATCCATTTTGAGCATTGCGTTCATGACTCTTTCTGATTTCTCAGCATCTTTGTCTTGCAACATCTTGCCCAAAACAGTGGGAACGATCTGCCATGATAGACCATATTTGTCTTTTAGCCAGCCGCATCTTCCTTCCTCTCCACCCTCGGAAAGCTTCTCCCACAACTCATCCACTTCCTCCTGTGTCTCACAGTTCACTAAGAACGATGTGGCTTCCGAGAATTTGAAATGTGGGCCACCGTTTAATGCCATGAATTCTTGTCCATCGAGCTGGAACGTAACGACCATCACCGTTCCCTTTGGTCTTCCGGAGACCTTTGCTCCTTCTTCTCCATAGCGGGTAATGGTTCCAATTCTTGAATTTTTAAAGATCGACACATAAAAATTCACAGCCTCTTCGGCTTTGTCATCGAACCACAAGAACGGCGTGATTTCTTGCATATACCCATCCAGAGAGCCATTAAATCAACTCTTAATTAAATTTCCACACTTTCTAGTAATATCTTATCCCAGATAGAACCGGCTAATCGTGTGTGCGCGCGTTCACAGTATTTCTGACGGGAGCGTACTTGCAGAATCTGGCCTTCAGCGTCGAGGGTTTACGGTCTCGTGGTGTGCACACTATGGTGTGGGCAACGGAAATTGAACTCTAGTTTGTGAAGAAACTCGGGCGGTGCTACGACAATTTCAGACCGATGACAGATAGTGTGACACAATCGGGGTCATAGAGCTGACTTGATGACAAATAGTCTGACAAAATTACACTTAATGAACTCAGACTCAGTGAACTTCGATTCTTCGCTCAACGTCTCAGGATAAGCATATTGTCAGAACTCGTGATCTAAGGTCATCCGTATTATGGAGGCATTACTCTTTTGCCGCTTCTCTTATCGAACATAACAGTCCACCCGCCCCTGGGAGAAACGCCTTTGATAACATAGAAATCCGCATCTTCGTACTTCTCGGTAACCGCTGCCTGATGCCACGTGGTTCTAGCGAATGTCTCCGCACGCCTAGTAGCTTCATTCAAGTCCAAACTCTTCTCAGATTCCATTCTCCTTCCGGGAATCATTCTGCCCCGTTTCCTCTCCCAATCACGTCTAGCCAAGACAATCCCTAATTGCAATGACCTGGACGCGTGAATAGAACTTTGCCCGTGGCGGCTTAGACCTAGTCTAGGGTGCGGGGGCAGGTTGTTGCGTAGGTGCGATGGGGGGCATCATTCAACCCTAACCAGAAACCACAGAAACCGTGCCAGAAACATTGTTGGCTACGAACACCTCTCCCTTATTCGAGTCAAACGCAATCCCTGCAGGTCCGCTGCCGACGGTTATGATTTCGGTGACCGTGTTCGCGGCGTCAGAGATAACAGAAACCGTGTTACCAGAGCCAGAATCATAGTTGGATACGAACACCTCGTTCAGGTGGGAATCAAACGTAACGTCGGTAGGGTTGCTGCCGACGGCTATGGTTGTGGCGTATGCATGGTTGAGGGTGAGTGTTAGGGTGAGGAGGATGAAGATTGCGAAGAGGCTTACCTGTTTCGTGTCAAATCTGATGCTCATTCTCAAATCACCTCTCTGTTTCTGAGTTGACTTTGCGTTAGTGTTGCTTCGCGTTCCTCTGGCTCAATCAGTTCAGTCACGGCGAAGGTACCCGATGGAGTTTTCTGTTCTCCAGAATTAGGTATGTTGCAGTTCCTTTTGAAACCAGGTTTCCGCCCTCGTCTGTAACTTGGCAGTCTCCCACGGCCGTCCTCTTGCCCTTATGGACAATCCTACCTCGAGCCGTGAGTGAACCCTGCTTGGCGGGTGCAAGAAAGTTAACTTGAAGATCGATCGTCGTAATCGCACTTCCACGATCAATCATCGTGCATAGCGCTAGGCCGACGGCTGAATCGATTAACGACGCAGAGACCCCTCCATGCGCAAACCCCGCGTTCTGAGTAAGCCCCCTGCCTACCCCCATCCTGATCTCCGAACGCCCCCACCCTAACTTGGTTAGACGAATCCCCATAAACCGGTAGAACGGCATCTTCGCGGCCAATTGCCTAACCCAAACAACCTGACCTGCAGATAACCGCCCCAACCGAGCAGCCCTCATCCGACAATGCCTTTCATCGCTTCGCATTAACTTGTAGGTATCACACAAGCGGTCGCATTATCATGGGTGGCAAGAAAAGGAGGAAACGTAGTCTCAGGCTATGTCGTTTTCATACGTGGGGTCAGAATCCTCTTTCATCTGTCTATGATATTGCCTTTCTCTGTTTGGGGTATCTCTCGTATTCTTTCTTCTCAGTGATCTCTTTGGTGTGTTGTACGACTTGCCAGATTTCGTGGTATGTGTTGTAGAGGGGTATGGGGGCGATTCTGATTATGTTCGGTGGGCGAAAGTCTGTGACAACTCCGCGTGAGCGAAGTGCTTCGCTGATGCGTAACGCTTCTTCGTGTTCAATTGCGACGTGGCCTCCCCTCCGTGTTTCCTCTCTTGGTGTTCCGATGGAGAAGTTGAACGGTTTCGGGGACAAGACGTCGTCGACTAAAGACGTGAGGTATGATGTCATTTTGATGGATTTGGTTCTGATAGCTTCTATTCCCGCCTCCAGGAGAATCTTCAGTGAGCCCTCGAGTGGTGCTGCGCTGAGAATTGCGGGAGAGGATATTTGCCAGCCTCCCGCATTCTCGGAATGTTCGAACCTCAAGGACATGTCAAACTGCTTCTCTTTGACGTAACCAAACCATCCAGCAAGGGCTGGCTCACGGCTGAAGTGTTTCTTGTTCACGTAAAGGAAGGCGGTGCTTCCTGGGCCACCGTTCAGGTACTTGTAGCCGCACCAGAGTGCGAAGTCCACACCCCACTTATCGAAGTAGTGGGGAACTGCCCCGACTGAATGGCAACAGTCGAAGCCTATCATGATGTCCCTTTTGTGTGCTTCCTCAGTGAGATATTGCAGGTCAAGAAGCTGCCCGCTCCTGTAGAGGACTGAGGGAAGGAAGACTATCGCAACTTCTTCGTCCATCAATCTAACAATATCATCCTCTTCCAAGAAATGGCTGTTCACGCTTGGTGCAAGAATCAGGTCCCGCTCTGGATTCATTCCTCTGAGTTTCAGGATACTTCTCAAAGCATAGATGTCCGAAGGGAAATCAAGCTCGTCGGCGATAATCTTCCTTCGACTACGGAGAGGTTCGTAGAATGTGTTCACAAGCTGGTGGATGTTGACGGTGGTTGTACCTGTTAGGATGACTTCATCAGGCTCTGCACCCACGAGGCTGGAACACAATGCCCCGATTTGTTCCGCATAATAAAACCACGGGCGCTTCTCTCCAAGCCAACCTCCTACCCCGAGCGTTCTCCAGTCGTCCAATACGTTTTGAATTGAGTTTTCTGAATCTCTGCAAAGAAGGCCGAGTGAGTTTCCGTCCACATAGATGCTTCCATTAGGAATGTAGAACCTGTCCCGGAACTTCGCTAGCGGGTCTTCCAAGTCGAGCCTTCGTGAATAGCTCTCGCCCGTCTCAATGCCGTCCTTCAAAGTCTCCACAGGAACATAATGGTCAAGTCTAGTCTTGAAAATGTGTCCTATCCCACACAGTGAGACGGATCGTTAACCGTGATAGAGACCGAAAAGCGTTCGATTACAGAACCAAATATAAGGTTAGAGCCAAAGCGGCCGCTATAGCAGTACTGATGAAGTTCACAGCTTCGTTTGTCATGATTTGAAAACCCTTCACGTGTCTCGTGGGTGTACCGCATCTGTGAATCTTGCGCTCCGTTTCCTTCTGGCAGTGGGGGCAGTAGTAGGCAGCCTGAACGGTCGCTCCCAAAACGCTGTCCACGTGTTCTCCAACTATAGCAGCAATGGCAGTCGTTGTGACCAGAAAAAGCGGGGCATTTCCAAGAACCCCTAGAATGCCCGCGATGAGCGCAATGAAGAAAGAGCCCGCGACCGCTGACGACTCCCCTAGGGATGAGATGCCTCCGGAAGTACCGGGGGGTACTTCGCTCGAAAATTTTGTGATTAACCTCGGATTCCGTTTTGATAGGACACCCAATTCCACCGCCCACGTATCGGCGTTAGCCTCGGCCAAGGCACCTACGAAACCTGCCGCCAGCAAAGCTGGATTAATGGGGAAGAGGAGTGCGATTCCAGCGAAGATTGCCGCCACGCCTCCTTGTCCTATGGTTTGCCAGATAGTTCTTGCTCCAGATTTCAGTTCGCTTACTCCCTTAGCAGCTTTCGCTGAGTATCTGAGCTTGGTCAGGAAGCTTGAGGAGAAGAAAAATGCGAGTAGGACGAGATACCCAGGCCAACCCGCATAGCCATAGATCACGGTTCCGATGACGATTGCGCCAACACCCCCGCCGAGGGTGAGATTCCGACCTCGAACTGACACAAGGGCAAGAATAGTGCTAAGCACGGCTCCAATTCCTAACTCCAGCAGAACTTGATCCATCACAGCTCGACCCTCGGAAAGACTTGCACTAGAAAAACAAGAGAGAGACGAGGAAAGAAACAATCGGCACAGTTAGGTTATCTGTGCCGGCTGGTGAGACAGCCTCGATCAGCGTCCCGAGAGCGGCAATGCCCAGAGCGAATATGGGAATGTTAACAGCAGGAAGCGACGAAAATGCACTGAAGAACATTAGAGTGGCAGCGACAGTGCAAACTCCAATCAAAAAGAAGCTTAAAGATCCCTCAACACTTTTTGTCGACCCAGCAACGCGATACTTGTGCTTCCCATATCTCCTGCCAATCGGGTCGGCTAACCCATCGGCCCATGCCATTAGCATGATTGCAGAAGTTGCGATCCAAGTTACTCCAAGAATCATGGCAATTGGAGCGATTACCGTCAGCGATATCGCATAGTAGACGGTGCCAAGCCCTCCCGCCTTCTCTTTTCTCTCCATCGCCTTGAACAGTTCGCGCCTGTAGGAGACATAGTTCAGTACGACAAACAAAGCTGGTGGCACTAGAATAGCGTACCAGTGGTCGAAGGCAAAAGGCCAGAGAAAGATCCAGTTACCAACCCCTATGTGGATAACTTTTCTTGTGAAGTTTGTCGAGAGCGAAAAACTTCTTCTGATCACTTCAGCGATGGCGATGACTATGAACACGAAGACTATGGTTCCTACTATTCCCCCTATGTCCCCCAGCAAAGACGACACGCTTGGCGCCTACAGGACTCCGGAAGCCCGTTCACGTTGGCTTAAGATTTCGCATGACGTACGGACTGCGGCTGCTGGCGTTAGGCGTTATGTGTAGTGGTAAATTGGGGCCAGAATCCCCAATCTTGGGCTTCAGCTTCGCTTCTTAAACGGTGAAGGCGGCAGCTATCGAGTAAAACGAATACGCTAAGAATTACCTCGCCCTCTTGAACCATGGAGCAGTGACTAAACTGAAGGCCGCGGAGCTTTTAGTGCGTTGTCTTGAGAACGAAGACATCAAGTTTGCTTTCGGTATACCAGGCGAAGAGAACCTGGACCTGATGGATGCGATACATGACAGCGCAATCCGCTTCATTCCAACACGGCACGAGGGCGCGGCAGCTTTCATGGCTGATTTCTATGGCCGTATGACGGGCCATGCAGGCGTATGCCTCTCCACGCTAGGCCCTGGCGCAACGAATCTAGTTACGGGGGTTGCAGACGCATACCTCGACAGGGCACCGCTTGTAGCGATTACGGCTCAAGAACCCCTATCGCAGATTCACAAGGAGTCACATCAATACATCAACATACTCGAAGTTTTCAAACCCATCACCAAATGGGAGTCACGAATCGAGAACGCAGTCGGCATTCCCGAGATAGTCCGGAAAGCCTTCAAGATTGCGCAAGCCGAGAAACCAGGATCCACCCATATCGAATTCCCAACGGATGTTGCCGAGCTGGAGACAGAGGGAAAACCATTACCATGGGAAAGAATCCGCCGCCCCTCCCCAGACCGGCAGAGCCTACAGAAAGCAGCAGAACTAATCGGCCACGCAAAGAGCCCCATGATTCTGGCAGGGAATGGTGTAATCAGAGGCGCAGCATCTGAGGAACTGACACGCTTCGCCGAAGAGCACTGTATCCCAGTCGCTCACACCATGATGGGGAAAGGAGCGATACCATGCACATCGCCCATGTCCCTACTCACAATGGGACTGCAGACCAACGATTACGAGAGGCTAGGATTCAACACCGCCGACCTAGTGATCTGCATAGGCTACGATTTTGTCGAGTACGACGCCAAATACTGGAACCGCCGCAGCGACAAGAAGATCATCCACATCGATTTCACGCCCGCAGAGGTCTCAGCTAACTACGTTACGGAAGTAGAGATAGTCGCAGACATCCGAGAATCAATCCAACTCCTCCGGGACGCATGCAGAACCACAAAGGACGTAGCTCGAGTTAGGGCGCTTCGTGAATCAATCCTCTCAACACTGCAAGCCTGGAGCGACGAGCGTAAAGGCTTGTCGAAACCTCCAGCAATTCTAAAGGAGCTGAGAAACGCAATGTCAGAAGACGACATTCTAATCTCAGATGTGGGGGCACACAAGATTTGGATCGCACGCTTCTTTGAAACCTACAAACCGAAGACCGTCTTCATGTCAAACGGGCTCTCCTCAATGGGCGTTGCTCTCCCAGGTGGCATAGCGATCAAACTAGCACAGCCAGATCGACGCGTAGTAACCGTGAGTGGTGATGGGGGATTCATGATGATGGTGCATGAGCTTGAAACCGCTCACCGCGAAAAAGCAAACACAGTCAACATCATACTGCGCGACGGAGGGTTCGGTAGTATTCGCTGGAAGCAAATCAACAAATTCGGAAGAACCACTGGCACGGAATTCTCAAACCCTGACCTGCTCGAACTAGCGAAGGCGTTCGGAGCGCGAGGTTTCCAAGCAATGTCCTCGAAGGAATTACCTTCAATCTTGGAGGAAGCGCTGGAGCTCAATGAGCCCTCGGTCGTAGATGTGCCGGTTGACTATAGTGATAACCCATTTCTCATCCAAGAAATGGGAACCATTGTCGCGCCTTCCTAAGAGTCAGTGGTTTCTGACTAAATTCAGCCCGAACATGTTAGGGCTAAGCTAGATCCACACGCTAAAACTACGATTCAATTCCTGCCGGTCGCAACAGCCATACTACACACACAACGACTGTGATTAGTAGGCAATCGAATCGATATCACGGATGAGCAACAAGAATAACGAATAGATACTCCTAACTTCATTCGCAAATATCACTTTGAGTTGGGTTGCAGCGGCGGTCATTGCACAAACAGGAGACCAGGATGAAAATGAGAATAAGTTGGCCTAAACTACTCTTGCTTGTGGGTATGTCTGTATGCGGACTCTGGGCCTCTTCCATGGTGGTAACTATCTACTATATGATGAAGCAGTCCCTGCCCGCTTGTCCTTTAGAGCGAGGTCCCGGAATTGTGTTGAACTGCGATGCCGTCCTGGGCAGCAGTTACAGCCAGGTTTTTGGAATTCCTCTTGAGCTATTCGCTGTTGCGTATTTTGCCATGAATCTCTTACTTGTCTATCTCATTGTTTTTGGAAGTGATCGCTTGTTTAGAATCTCTTTGAATGTACTCTTTGGATGGAGATTCTTGGGCATTGTAATTGTTCCCTACCTCATATTTGTCGAGCTGTTTCTGATTAAAGCCATTTGCGTTTACTGTACTATAATGCACGTTGCCATCATTGCGGACTTTGGCATTATCAGTTACCTTCTGTTCTATAAGAGAGCAATTACCTAGCCGTTTGGTAAATTGGGGTCAGAATCCCCTACCCAATCTCTGAAGCCTTGAGATTTCAGCTCAGGGTTTGACGTCAGATAAATAGTGTAAAAAAGCTTTGACACACATTACTCGAACCATGACCAAGTCTGACCTACCGCGAGTCAATGCGACTCAGACAATCACGTTACTCAAGCGTTTGATTAGAATTCCGAGCGTAAACCCTACAATTGAAAACGGAACAGGCGAGTACGCAATCGCATCATTCATCGCAGACTGGTTTCGGAAAGCGCATGGATTCGACGTTTACGAGCAACGAGTAAGCAAGGATCGCTTCAATGTAATCGCGATTCTTCGCGGCAAGGGCAACGGTAGGAACCTAATGATGAATGGACACATGGATACGGTAGGGACTTCGGGAATGGCGATAAGGCCTTTCTCACCCGAAATCGAGAGGGGAATAATTCATGGGCGGGGTTCATGTGACATGAAGGGAGCCTTAGCAGCCATGATGTCGGCAATGTTGAGGCTCGCTAAATCAAACGAACGGTTGCGCGGAGACGTACTTTTCACTTCTGTTGTCGATGAAGAGTACAAGAGTTTTGGGACTGCGAATCTAATCAGACGGTTCCGGGCCGATGCTGCAATAGTCGGTGAGCCAACACGCTTGGACATTGGGATCGCTCACAAGGGTTACGCGTGGTTGGAAGTTGAAACCCTCGGGAAAAGGGCCCATGGTTCAATGCCGGAAAAGGGAATCGACGCCATTGAGAAAATGGCAAATATAATTTTGGGCTTTGAGCAGATCCGCCGAAGACACCAACGACGAGAATACCCACTGTTAGGCACAGCTAAAGTTCACACTTCGAAAATTGCAGGTGGTTCAGACTGGAGTTCGGTGCCGGCACGTTGCGTTTTGCAGATTGAGCGTAGGCTACTTCCTGGCGAGTCCACGAGAGACGCTACAAACGAGGTCGAGGCAATAATTAGGGCAGCATGCAAACGTGACAGTAAGTTAACGGCAAAGGTGCGATTGATCCACCATGCCGATGCGATGGAAGTCAAGAACCCTCCGCATCTCTCAATCTTACAGAACACCGCCCACAACGCAGGTGCCAGGGCTAAAATCGTGGGTGTACCCTATTGGACTGATGCTGCAATACTTGTGAACCAGGGGAAAATCCCCACGTGCCTCTTTGGGCCGGGCGATATCGCCGTGGCACACAGTCCAAACGAATATGTTAGGATAGGTGAGGTGATAAACGCCGCCCACATTTATGCCCAGACAGCTCAGCTCTACTGTAACATGAACTGATTCCCCCAAGGAATGCAGGTTGTGCCATTAACAATCGATTAATCATCAACGCGTACGATGCTGTCTTACGCTGCGACAGGCTGTAGGGTCTTAGCGAATTGTCTCTCAATCTTCTCTCTGTGAAGGCTGTTCATCGTGCAGAACGGGATTATTCTTCCATCGGGCACTGCATAGTGAATGCCGCATCGCTGAACTCTCTCGAGGTCGAAGTTGTATGGGTCCATGAAGTGCATGGCGCCAATCATGATTACGTTGCGCATGAGTCTTCCTAATGCTTCGTAGCTGCCTTCCCTTATGACTCCACTAATCAGTGGTCCCAGTACCTTGAGCCTGACGTGCCTAAGGCTCCGTATCATCTCAAGGTTTGCCTTGACTTTGTGGCCGGCATCTGCAAGTTCTGCGACTTTATTCATGGAACTCATAAATCCGTCGACATCAGCGTATCGCGTAATTGGCGTGATCTTGCCGTCTTCAACGAAGGCGAATGTTGCCATGCCACAATGTTCATGCATTGTGAATTCTGGGAACCTGCTTCCCTTCAACGCGCCGACGGCTCGTGCAAATGGAACGACTGAAGGGACGGGGAAAAAGTCGGATGTCCTTATCTGGCCTTGCGTCTGTTCCTCAACCGACTTCATGAAGTCTGGTATGGTTATTCTGTATTCTGCCAGTTTGTTCCTGTCAATTCTACCTGTGACCGAGACTGGTTGAACGTTGACGCAGCGGATTATGTCGTGGTTCCGGGCTGCGAAATCGATTATTCGGCCGAGCTGGTTATCGTTGACTCCCTTGACAAGCGTTACAACGAGAACAGTGCTGTCGTGACCTGCCGCCCTGAGGTTCTCAAGAGCCTTCATCTTGGTGTTCAAGAGGTCGAGGCCCCGTGTGGTTTTGTATGGTTCAGGAGTGACTCCGTCAAATTGAAGGTAGAAGCTTGAGACATGGACATCAAGAAGCCTCCGAAGGTAGTTGGCATCGTTTGCAATTCGAATTCCGTTGGTGTTGACTTCAACATGATGTATTCCGGATTTATGGGCATAGTCGACGATTTCTGGTAGGTCGTCTCTGAGGGTTGGTTCTCCGCCGCTTAGCTGCAGTGCTTTGACCGATACCGGTCTGTTAGAGGCAAGATTATCGATCATACCTCTGATTTGGTCCAAGGTAGGTTCGTATGAGTAGCCTGCAGCCGTCGCATTCGCGAAGCATATGGGGCATTTCAGATTGCAGTTGTTCGTTACGTCGATTATCGCCAGAATTGTTTGGGACTTGTGATTCGGACAGATTCCGCAATCGTAGGGACATCCCCTCGAAATCTCAGTTCGAGGATTCTCAAGACCGTCCCCGATAACCGAGTAGCCTCTGGCACGGTTCCATTGCTCGACATCTGACCAGTAAATGTCCTCATAGCTGCCGTGGTGGGGACATGACTTGACCATCATAACCTGCCCGTTCCTCTCCATGAGCCTAGCTGGCAGAACTTGATGGCATTCGGGACAGATGCTCGAGGTGTCTTTTAGAAAGTGAAAAGAGTCACTGAATGGCTTGATTTGAGCCGTTTCCACTACCATTCTCCGCCCTCTCGGCAACTCCTCGAGGATTTGCCGAACATATAGTTTCAGCTACCTTTACGCAGGTTGTTCAGTTGCTTAGTTTTTCGCGGCTCAAAAAATCGTGGGCACGTGTACCAACTAGCAAAACTAGCCTGAAATAAGGCGTCTCAGCGCAGAAGAAACCTTGTTCTTTGTAGAGGAAGAATACAATCTCCCGGTTGAGGTCAACCGAGTTTAACGGGAGCCCGCTTCGTAGCTTCGGCTCTTTTTTCCGTCTTTTTTTGGCAGAGTAGCAAATCTCGTTGTCAACCCCCCTTACTGTATGGGAGGTAGAGACTACTATCGCATCCAAACCTTCGTAACGAATAGTCTAGAGAATAAAGAGGAATTCAGTTCTCTAAGAACAATACTACTCGGAAAGGTATGATTTGAGAGAGTGGTTACTCAACAAAAACGTTAGAGCATAGTATGTTGACTTATCGGTCGAAGCGAACAAGATGTCAAAGTCTCGAGTGCTCTTCACTGACCGAAAAGCCGAACCTTACTACAACATGCTTGACAAGTTAGAACACGTGCTCAAAGAACTCGGGCTTCCCCAAACGATCGAGAAAGGGGACAAGGTAATGATCAAGACTCACTTCGGTCAATGGGGAAACACAAACTACATTCGCCCAGCGTATGTGCGGAAAGTGGTTGAGTTTGTCCGTGCTGCAGGCGGCGATCCCTTCGTGGCTGAATCCTGCGGGTTAGGTTATGGTGACGGGGGACCGTACGGAGGAAGGACGACTGCTCCTGAATACATCACCATGGCGGCACTAAACGGATTCAGCGAAGGAACATTGAGCGCTCCAATCATTATGGCAGATGGTTACTGGGGAACAGACACACTAGATGTTGTAGTAGATGGCGAGTTCATCAAGAAAGTCGACGTTGCATCTGCCGTACTGGATTGCGATCGCGTGATAGTCCTTAGCCATGCCAAAGGTCATCTTCATGGCGGCATTGCTGGCAGCCTCAAGAATCTTGGGATAGGTCTAGTCGGCAAACGCGGCAAGGCAGCAATGCACACCACCGGCGAGATCAAGGTTGACCCTGCCAAATGTCGGGGACCTGAGTGCTCGAAATGCCTTGACGTGTGTCCCGTCAGATGTATCACGATGGATGAGAAGGCTGAGATCGACTCAGGAAGATGCATCTCGTGCGTTCATTGCAGCAGCATCTGCGATAGGATCGACGCAAGAGCTATCTCAGTGCACTGGAGACCTGACTACGATCAAGCTCCGCGGTTTGTGGAGAACGCGCTAGGTGTAGTAAAATCCATCGGCGCCGAGAAATTCTACTACGTCAACCTAGCAATAGACATCTCTGACAAATGTGACTGCTGGAACGTAGGTGCCGCTCTATTAGTGCATGACATCGGGATCTTCGGATCACGAGACCCGGTAGCCGTGGACCAAGCTTGTTTCGACGCTGTCAATGATGCAGAGCCAAACCCAGAATCTACGGTGGCCGAAGCAAAACGGGGAATGGACAAGTTTGCGATCGCTCATTCCCTCAAGAATCCGAAGACTGGTGAACTCCAACATCTCGCAGAGATCCAACTTGCACATGCTGAGAAGATGGGCTTAGGAAGCAGAGACTACGAGCTAGTAACCTTGACCAAAAATCCGCCCAACTCCAACCGAACCTGAACCGTCTTGAACTACACACCATTTCCTCCATCTTACTTTCTAGTATAGTGGGTACACAAACAAGACTGCTAACCTGTTAGAGTGTTCGTTGCGAGAAAGATTGTTCATACCCGTTTTCTCTTTGCCATGGTATGCGACGGTTGGGGTTGATGCGGCTCTGAGAACGGGTCTTCCCGCTTTGGCTGCGATCGTCATCGGAGTCATTGAGCCGACTACTGGACGCCACTTTCCAAATTATCGATTGTGGTCAGAATCACCCGCAGGGCTACGTAACAATTCTCTCATTCGCCTGTGATGAGTGCGGTAGAAGGTGGGAGAGCTCAGAAGACGGACTGGGGATAAGAGTCGTGTTACCGATTTGATCGCCCTATCCCAAGTATTGAGGCGACCATAGACCATCCACCCTTAAGTGAGTTGGCGAGCTAAGAAGTAGTCATGAAAGAAGGCACCTTAGAGAAGCCATATCCCCTTGGAGACCGCAGCGCTCCTCCCATAAAATGCCTCAATTGCGATAGCAAATCCTTCGCGATCCATCTTCCCAAGGACCTCGACGAATACTACAAGGAATCATTTGACCAAGAAGAACGAGAAACAATGTTTCCGAAACTATTCCAAGACCTTCTAGATACAGGTGAGTATTACTATCGTGTCCTCGTAACCTGCGCCAAATGCGGCCATTCGCTAGCAGATGAACACCTATTCTTCAAATCGCTTGGCTCTTGGAAACCACCAAGAGTAAACCCCTGAAGCAGCGCCACCTACCATTCCCACGAGTCTGAGCCTATGTGTACCAGTAAACTGAGGGTCAGAATCCCTCTCCCCCGCACCATTTGACGGCTGGAATGCAGCAAGAAGCATTGGCTATGACGGCAGCTGAGGTTGAGGAATACAGCCTTCGGTCTACGCAACTATTCCGTTGTCGCGGTACCACTGGATTGTTTCCTTTAGGCCGTCCTCGAGCGTGTACTTAGGAGAGTAGCCAAGCTGACTCTTCGCCTTCTCTATGCTGTACGCTCTGTTGGATGTGACTGCGTCAACAGTCTTCGGATCCCACAAGAAACTCCATTCTCCAAAGACTGATTTGGCGATGAAGACTGGGTAGATGAACGTTTTCGCGGCGGATCTCGACAAGTTGAACGTCGGTGGTCTTCTTCCTGTAATCCGCGAAATAATCTCATACACTTCACGGTACGTGTGCCATTTATCCTCCGAAATGAAGTAAGTCTTACCAATCGAATTTGCATTCGTCAAGGCAAGATAGAAGCTCTGAGCAGCGTCTTTGACGTGTACGAATTGAACGACGGCGGATCCGTGTTCGATAAGTATCCTCGTCGGCAGGGAATTCTTCGCGCATGATGTGATGAAGTAGTATGAGATGTCGTCGAGATTTCTTGGACCGTAGATTCCTGACGGCCGAACTATCGTGGTCTCAAGCTTGCCATCGTACTCTCTGACGACGCACTCGGCTCTCAGTTTGGATCTTCCGTAATCGTTCTGCGGATTCGGTGGGTGATCCTCACGTGCTGGAATGTCATCCGCCGCTCCTATGGCCTCAGTGGAGCTACAGTAAATGAATCGCGTGATTCCTTCCTTCAGGCAGGCGTCTAGGATGCTTTTCGTGCCTTGCACCGTCACGAGGTCATAGAGTTCATTCTTGCCATGAAAGGTGTAGTAGGCGGCGAGATGGATCACTGCATCAACTCCCCTTAGCGCGGTACGGAGTGATTGCGGATCCGTCAGATCAGCGACACGTTTCTCCAAGCCCAATTTGTCAAGTAAGGATGTGTCGCTGGTTTTTCTGACCATGGCGACGACTTCGACGCCCTTCGCTGTGAGGAGCTCAGTGAGGTGACCGCCGAGAAAGCCTGACGCGCCCGTGACTAGAACCTTCAAAGTGCACTCGGAGCTCCTGTCTGCTGGCGGATGTAGATTATGTCAACGAAGTCTCTAGCCAGATGCCTACCGTCGAATGGTTCGAGAGGAGACCTGATGTGCATGTCTTTCAATGGTACGATTCTGTATGCCTTGGAACGATAGAGCAGCGAACTTAGCGCTTCGAACCGCTCGCGGGTTGCAGCCAAGCCCACGGTTTGCACTCGCAGCACTCCCCTGAATGGCTCCCTGTCTGGGAGCGCCCGGATCTTTTCCAGCACGTCTCCTTGGTTTTTGGCTGTAATTATCTCTAGGAAACGTCTCCTGGCGTGAAGCAGAAACTCGGGAATATCTTTTACAGTGGCGTCGAGGTTACTCTCCTTCTCACTCACTGCAAGAGTCCATTCTGGACCGCCGTCGGAAGGGACTATGAGTTCAGATCCTTTTGCCTTCAACAGGTTTCGTGCACTCTGGAGCAGATGGACCTCGTATTCAGCCTTCACGATCGGAAACTGTTTGGTCATCTGTTCGAGTTTCTTTCCGACGTTCTCCGCAAAATGTTTGGCTTGATTCAGATCGCCGATGAAGCAGGCTTCCGTCGGAGAACTGCACAGTTGTTGGTCGTAGTAGGTGATTCCTTCAGCAAGGGATGTTGCAGCTTCTTCGAGTTCCGCGTCCTTGTCTACCACTGCGTAGCCGGCAAGTGGTCCAAGGAGGCTCAGGTGGGGATGGTTCACGTTCGAGGAAACCATCTTAGATACTTCGGAAAGCGCAGGGTCAGCGCCCCAAAAGTTCACAACTCCGATTGAGGCCTCTTCCATCAGGAAGCGTAGAAGACTCCCGCCAGCTTGCTCGTAGAAGACGACGCAGGAGTTGCTCATCCTTCTTGCTGCAGCTGCCAATGGTGTTTCTTTGTCTCCAATCTTCTCCAGCATCGAGAGGACTTGGAAGACTGCCTCCCTGTTGGAGGCGGACGGTCTAACTATCGTGAAGTTGCCCGTTGCGAGGGCGGTTGTTGCGGAGATCAGGACAGGCAGGACGCTGTTGCCAGATCCTATCGTAAGGACTGGCCCTGCGGGTCTACATCTGTACAGTTCTTCGTTTCCGGCTTTCAAGAAGCTTCCAAGAGATTCTAAGCCGCCGGGTAGAGAGTTGTTCAATGCCTGACGTATCATTTGCGCATTGAGAAGTGTCGAGACGAACTCGAGATCTAGTCTAACCATTCTGTCGCAGTAGCCGGTCTGCGAACTCAACTTTTCTATCAACGCTTCTGACTGACTCGAATCTAGGAATTGACGCCATCTTCGACCCAGGTCATCCAGAACCAAGAGTCTCGGACCTGCATCTTCGTCAACACTCTTCTCTTGGTCTTCCCTCCCAAACGCCAACGCCCTTTGAACAGAATCTATCGTGAGATCTTTGCCAACAAGGGCTCGAATCTGAGGCCCCGCCCAGAACTCCAAGGGTCTAGGTTCCCCTTGACATCAGTTCTTCTAGTGCTCCGCCGCACGCTCTCTGGAGGCTCCATCCTTCGCTTGCTTGGAGTCTCCTTACAAAACTAAACTCTTGTCCGTAGCACAGATTCGACGTGTGTGATCTGAATATGTCTCCTGGGTAGAATGCTCCAAGAAACGAAGTGTTGTGAAGGTCAAGAAAACCAAGTACGCCTTCTCCGTCGCCTTCTTCCAGCGGTTTGTAAGTCCTAGGATCTACGAGGAAGATGTGTTGGAGAGGATGTGGAATTCCGCTGTGGGCTTCGAATCGGCTTAGGACGGCTGTCAATGTCTCAGTGCAGCCGTATACGTCTATGAAAGGTGCCGGCACATTCATGCCCTCGCCGTCATTTGCCAGGAAATGCTTTGAAGCCATTTTCACGAGGGCCCCATACTCGGGAACATCAACGATTCCTTTGCTCCCTCCTCCAGTCACAACGACTCCTTGTTTTCCCAGAAATACGGGGGGAGCGCCTGCGACTAACCTAGTAACCAGCCTCTTTGCCGGACTCATCTCTTGGAAATTCTTGCACACCAAGAAAACGCCTGCTGGGGCGGTGAAGAAGAGTTTCGGCTCCTTCCGGCTTTTGAAGAACTTCACAATCTTGCTCCGGTCTTGGACAAGTCTACTCCAAGGTGCTCCTTCACCCTCTAAGAGCTTCATGCCATAAATCAGCTCAATCCCTTTTCTGTTCAGACACATGTCCACGAAGGCGACGAAATTGAGCCGCGTCTTTAGCTCCGGCGCAGCCATGAAAAGTGCAACACCGTCTTTCAAGACGTCGCCGTAGACAAACTCGAAAAGGTTCGTGTTCGCCCTCGTCATAACCTCAAGGTCTGTAGGGCTTCTGTATACCTGGACCGGTTCCTTCTGAGTGGTTCCACTTGAAGAGAACACTAGTCCTCCCTGCTCCATGCCATCGATTACGAGAGACTTCCAAGCTGCGCCCCTCAATGTGTCGGCCGTAAGAACCAGCTTGGGGAGATCCTCTTGCAGATCAGCAGACTTGGGATCTATACGTAGCTTCTCAAACGTCGTCCGATAATGCGAACTGTGCGTTGAAAGAAATGAGAGTAGATCCCTGAACAAGGATTTCCTCAATGAAAGGAGTTGATCGGGAGATTTCTCAAAAAGGGATTTGTCACCAGCAAGATCCAGAATCTTTTGAACATAAGGATCGTTTGAATGATTGACCAATGCTCCTTCCCCCACTATTCTTAGCTTGTCTCTTTGTTTCCTTCCTCGCACTAACTTGCCGTTATTAGGCTAACGTGTGTGTAGTGCGTAAGCTGCTGATGACGGACCAAGAGATTCCCTATGTCATCACAAGTGTTTTGAACAATCACAGGAAACTTGGCGGTTTGGATCATGATGCTCTCCTTCAGCACACTTCTCGGCGGAAAGCTTCACCTGACTCAAATCGATCCAGGAAAGAAGAATTCTGATGAGCTATTGAGGGCCGTTGGAAACAGCCGAACCAACTGTGTGATTTTTTCCGGGTCTGGTCTTGATGTCACGCCCGAAAAAGAAGCAGATGTCTTCACAAGAGCTGCAAAGTACATACCAGACAAGCCAAAGGTCTGGAGACCTTGTCATCCAAAACAGGCACCGAAGTACCTAGTGGACGAGTTGTCAGACTTTTTCCACTATTTCTTTTTTGAACGAGTTCCTAATGCCGGGAACCCGAAGTACAGAGGGGGTTTCTATGATGAATGGGCTAGACAATGGCATGAAGTCGGCGAGGTGCCACCATACAATAGAGGTTTTCCTGTCGACACATTCGTCTTGAATCTAAAGCTCTCAGCAAAATTGCTTGTCCGTCCGAGAAGAGTGGGCAGAGAGGAAGTTGTCCGAAGTTCTTTGAACTCCATGAGAGCTGGAAGAGTGGTTTACTTTGAATACAGCGGAAAATATGGAGACGTTGACCTTATTCGAGCATTTGACAAAGAGAGAAAAGCGCAGAGCATTGATGGAACTTTAATCGTTGGAGGAGGCATCGACACAAAAGAGAAAGCATTTGAGATGCTGACTGCGGGGGCGAATGCAATCGTCGTCGGCAACACTTTGTATAGATGCCAGGAGACTAGAGACTACACACCTTTCTACAGCACGATAGAGGGCGCTATGAGAGCTGTTGAATTGACCGCGTAGTCCAAGTGGCCAAGTTAGTCCGGATCGAAACTCACAGAGGACATCAGATCAATCAGACTGGGAGCCCATTCGCTCTACAAGCCTATGACGACCGGAAGAAACTGATTAGAGATTGATGAGGGAATCATGCTGTGGGCCGTGGCCAAAGTTGATCGCATCAGTTTCGTGCGCCGTGAGGCTCGTAGGTGGGGACTGGTCAACCGGGAACGAGGCGGTCGCCCAGTGCCCCCAATTGTTCACCGCTCTCTCTCGATAATCGTCGCTACTCCCTGTCCGCCACCGACACAGGCATTGGCCAAACCGTAACGGCCGTCTTTCGCGTCTAGGATTCTGGCCAAGGTGCCTACCAAGCGAATTCCAGTCGCTCCCAAGGGATGACCGATTGCTGTTCCACCTCCCATAACGTTGACTCGTTCTGGGTCAATGCCCAGTTCCTTGATGCAGTATAGAGTCACGATGCAGAAGGCCTCGTTGATCTCCCAGTAATCTATGTCTTTGATGCCCAACCCAGCTTTCTCCAAGGCTTTGCGGCTGGCGGGAACAGGGCCCATCCCCATGATAGTCGGATCTACCCCCGCAAAACCGATGGAGCGTATCGTGGCCATGGGTTTGATCTCTTTCTTCTTGGCGATCTCTTTGGACATCAAAATCATGGAACTTGCTGCAGCATTCAGTGGAGATGAATTTCCTGCTGTTATGACCCCGTCGGGCTTGAAGGCTGGTTTGAGGTTTTTCATCGCTTCGAGCGTGGCGCCTTCCCGAACAGCCTGATCCCGATCTACAAGAATCGTGCTTCCATCCGCTTGCATGCCCTCGATGGGGAGAATTTCCTTCTTGAAGAAACCCTCGCTTTGAGCTTTCGCTGCTCGTTGCTGGGAACGAACAGCCCAGCGATCCATATCCTCCTTAGCAAGGCCACTCTGAAGGAAGAGCTTCTCAGCAGTAAGTCCCATGTTCATGCTTGTCGGCATATCCCAATGGGCGTAGGCCTCGTCCGTGAAAAGGCGCATGTTTGGGGCGATAGCTCCGTTTTCCGCTCCCATAGGGACCCGTGTCATATGTTCCATCCCTCCGACCATTACGATATCGGCGAATCCGGTCGCTATCTCCAGAAAGCCGATATGGATTCCAGCCATGGAGGAGCCGCATTGTTGATCCACGAATTTTGAAGGAATTTTCTCCGGAAGATTAGCCAAGAAGATAGGGAGCCGACCTCCAAACGTCCATTGCTCGCCGACGCCGAATGCAGATCCAACTATGAAATCATCGATCTCCTCGGCCCTAACCCCTGTCCTCTTGATCACCTCAGGAAGGAGCTTGGCCAATAGTTCGTCTGATCTCAGTCCGTGGAACCAATCCCGGCTCGGATCACTTGGCCTAGACCGGGATTGACCAGTTCTCAAATATCCGGCAATCACTACCTCTCTCATGTTTATCGTTCTTGGTGATGCTCATCATTCTGAAAAGGCTTCAGAATGACCCTCAAACATGGAATAAGCATTCTTGGGTGAACGGGACACGGCTGGATTCTAGGAAGAATGAATAGAACAACGAGTTTAGTTAGGAAGGTGCTCCATACCAGGCACGAGAATCGCAAACTCATGAAGACAGGTAGAACATTAGTTTTGGGCGCTCAGCTTCTTCTCGACCGCTCTTGTTCACGCATTCATTCTGAAACACCTTGTGAGCGTAGCAAGAAAAGCTACACTAGAAGACGGAACATCAACCGACGGTAACAGATTGAAGAATCCACCTTATCAACCGTCAAGGTACCGTTACCTTGCGCAAGTAAAGGGGGTTACAGTATTCGTAAGTAGCATAGCCGCCACTATGAACCCTAGAGTTCGGATACGCCATGACTTGGGCAGCCTTCGAGTACATGATTCGGAAGGCCTTAGAATATCGTCGTGAACAGTGGAACGAATGGACCGGCATCTGTCCAGCATGTTTGGCGGACAACCATAAGAAGTGCGGGGGAACGCCCCAAGCTTCATGCCGATGCTGTGGAATCAGCAACTTAGGGATAGATTCACGGAGACTCCAAACGTCGCTCAAGTGAAGCATTCGTAATCTTCGAACCGTTCTCATCCTTACGCTCATATTACTGGTCGTGGTGAGCGGCAGTCTTTCAGTCACCTCGCCTCCTCCCGTTCAAGCCTGTAACGTTTGCAACTTCCTACTCACCTGGAGTTCCTTTGGAACCGGTAACGGCAATTTCTCCAGTCCGAGGGGTGTTGCTGTTGATTCAGGCGGACACGTGTACGTAATTGATTCTATAAACCCCCCAAAAGCTGGAAAATCGGTAAATCAGCTAATCACCGCATCCGCTTCACGCACAGTCCAGAAACATAAGTCGACTAGCACGGCTCGTCCTACTTCATGGCGAGCCATCTTCTGCATTGCATCAAGCGAACATGGAACGGAGATTGGCTGGGCCATCACAAGTGGCTTATGGCTTGCCGAAGAGGAGATTATAGAGGTAGTTAACATTGAGCGCGAGAACGAAGAGCAATCCCGTCAGCACGAAAGTCACCCATGGCACCAGCACTGTGACCACGACCTCTCTCCTTCCCAAGCCGGACACATGTTTCATTCAGAACATCACGGTACTGTTTCTGGAACATCAATGTACTCTGCGGCTAATAAGGATTAGCTAGATTTTCGCTGGATTTAGTCGGAGTAATCGTCAAGAATGGTGGGTCCGAAGCGACTCTCTATCATATGATAGTGAGTTAGTTACATGTACCAGTAAATTGGGGTCAGAATCCCCTACCCCATCTATGGGAACTGATTTGTTATCCTCAGAACGACTTGTAATGTAAGAGAATCTTAGCAGATGTAGGCTCGATGGGACCTGTCGAAGTCGGTTATCAGCTCTGCTTGCCTTGGCTTGAATTCCAGTTGGGCTTCAGTGGGAACACGTGTGTCTACATAACCGGGCGTACGCAACAATGTCCATGGTCCCTCCGATGCTATGGTTGAAGCGGGATGCTCCGAGCCGAAGCTCTTCAAGGAAATATCGCATACTAGCCGTCGCACCTCTCCCTCATCAACGACGCCAAGAGAATGTAGGTACTCATGAAGAAGGATCGAGTAGACAAAGGAGTTGATGAGCCCTCGGGGATGGCCGGAGGCAACTACTCGATCCAGCAGCGCACGGTTCATGACGATCTGGTTTGTTCCTAAACCGTGAAAGGCTCCAAGTTGAATCGGCAGGTCCGCCGATACAAGCATTAGGCCTGCTCTTTCCCTACCCAGATGTTCTTTCACGGATTTCCTCACTATCTCGAATATGTCTCCAAAATTCTCACTCGCTTCAAGTTCGGTCGCAAATCTTGACATTCCAGATCCGAGCGAAGACTCTCTTGCTCATGTAAAACGACTGAAGATTCGCGAACCTCGTCACACAGTAATGTAACACGTTTGTCCAATCAGGGTTGAAATTCCCTGCCTCATCCGTGAAGCACGAGTGAAGCTGTGGCAAAGCCACATGCCATTAGGGTGATTGTTGAGAGAATGAAGAGGACGTTTGACCCCAGCGCTGGGACCAAGTCGCGTGTTCGATTGTAGTTTTTCAAAGTAAGTCGGCCGGCTTTGTACGCTATTGGTAAGCTCAAAAGCGAAATAAGCACTGGGAAGGGCGCTGCACCCACAGCGACGGCAAGTATTATTGAAGCGTAAGTTGCTGCTTCGCCTGTGACGTAAAGCCAAGCCGAGCTCCTTTTCCCCAACAGTATTACAATATGGCGTCTACCCCCAACCCTATCGACTTCCGTGTCCGGGAACTCGTTGAGGAAAAGGAGCAAGGCGACGAGAATTGTGATTGGGATTAGTATGGCGATGCCTGCGGCGTCGATTAAACCAGTCTGCGTAACGTAAACCCCTAAACCCATGAGCCCGAAACCGGAACCAGCGACAATCTCGCTTAGAGCGGGCACGCGCGAAAGAACTGGCGTGTAGAAGACGATTATGATCGCTCCGTAGACGATTAAGGGAAGAAGAACGTTGAACAAGCGCACCAAGAAGTAAATTCCAATCAAGGCAGCACAGATTAGGGTGAACAGACACACCGCAAGTGCTTCCGAAGGTTTCATCATGCCCTTGACGAGTATGTCGACTCCGCCGCTGAAGGGTGTCTTGGGGGTTTTCGCGTCGATTTTGGAGCGGTAGTCGAAGTAATTGTTGAACGCGTTCACTGACGCGTGCGTCAGCAGAGCTCCGACCATGACGAGGCCAGCGTCAATCGGAATGAAGGCCCGATGCGAATAGAAGGCGGCCGCTAGGCCAGCGAGCACGATGACGATGGTTAATGGGAGGAAGTTTGCTCGAGTTATTGAAACTAAGTTGCCCAAAGGCTACATACCAGCCCGCTACACCCGAACGCCATCTCAACTGTTTTAACTTACGCGGCCACATTCCACGACTTTCGTGTGTTCGAATCCCACCGGCATAGCACTGGCACCGCGTCAAGGAGACTTAAAATATAGGCGTCGTGCGCCTGCTGCAAACCTTAAGGCATCTTAACCCGTCTGTTCATCGCATCCCAATACCGGCGATAGAAAGAGCTTGGCTTCTTTCGGATCGCAAGTTCTTCCATCTTACTTGTCCATTTCGATTCTAACTTCTCAGCTTCCGCAAACGCTTCTTCCGTGGTCTGGCGAAGGGTGTTCCCTCTGCTGTTTGAAAGTTTGTCACTCTTAATGTCCAATCGGACCTGCGAGACATGATTCAAGTATTTTGATTCAAAATCCCGCTGGTCGTCTTGGATGACCGCGAGTCCGGCCGCGTAGTTCTCCAGAATCTTTCGGTGTACCCGTTCATGCAACCACCAAAGGCTCTTGCCATCATAGGCTTCTCGCGGTGGTGGCCCCAATTCAGGTAAACCCGTCTCGACAAAGACGGGTTTGAACAGTGAGGTGCACGGGGCCGCGGTGCCCGTAAACCAATGGGTTTGCAATTCAGGAAGAAGATGACCCACGTAGGAGCTGGTGGTCTGAGTGGGAACAGAGAAGGGTTTCGCATGGATGCAAATGCAGTTCATTCCGCCCTTTGAGGGGGTCCATGACTTAGCCATCGACGAAACCTTAGCGTTGTGACTGCGAAGCATCTTCATCATCAGGGAGACATCGATGCTGCCTAGATGATCTTTGAGCCATCTTGTCGTATACGCGTGCCTTTCCAATCCTTTGCCTCCCCAAGTCCTCTTGTCAAGGATTCCGGCGGTGAAATTCTTGCGAAAATTGAAATCCGACTTGGATGAGCAAAAGCGTTTCTCGACGGCATGCGAGATCAGCTCGGGATGAATTCTGTCGTAGCGTGACCCGATTGTGAGACAGTTGGATATCGTTCGGATATCCTCTACTTTTTCAGCTATCCAGAACCTGTCAGCTGTCTCGAGAACCCACGCCTCGTTAAGATCAGCGATCAAGAAGCTGTTATGATACTTCATCTTCTTGTCTTCGAATCCGCAAATTCCTCCTTGACCGTACGTTTGAAGGAGTGAAGTAATCGTTTCGAGCGCTTCGGTCGCTGTCTTGCTTCTCTCGAGAGCTAAGCGCATCATGTCCATGCCGAGGAGGCCTGTGTCCTTCTCTGGTTCTTTCGTGAAGACTGCTTCGTTGCCTATGGAGACGCCATATTCGTTTGCGCCCATCTCGCACCCGAACATCCAGTTAGGAGCGCTGAGAACGACTGCGTAGGTCTCCTCAACCTGTGGTATCTCCAAATAGGTGCATTTGACCTTCTCTTTGTCCGGGTCATGTTTCTGTCTGCGGAAGAAGAGCAGGCCGTGCCCTTCATTCGGTTCTCGGTCTGAATTCTTTGCCAGGATTACTGAACCGTCGGCGGTGGTATTCTTAAGTGCCACAAGTGTGTCGCACATGAAACTCTCAACCCCCTTGACATCTGACAGAATCCATTAGAGCGGCGTGTGAGAAAAATTCGATGCTGCTCTTCGCTATATTATTGTTGATTTCTACATCGCTGGAAGGCGAGATTTCGGCGACGCTGCGAAGGAACTCCAAATTAGCGGAGTCTTGGAGGCTGCCGTGCTTACTGGAGGCTTGGACGTGATGGGGATCAAACTTGTCCGATTTTCAAAGGCCTTGGGGTCGCAGTCCGGCACCACAATGTATGCAGAATCCCTCCAGAATAGAACCGTCCGTGAACCTTGATTCAAATCAATTCTTGGACTGCCATCTCAGAGGACCCGAACCTAATTCGGTTCAAATCCCACTGACCCCGCGAGTCTGAACGTATATGCACCGGTAAATTTGGGGTCAGAATTCCCCTCCTCCATCTCTGAAATCTCACGAAAAATTGCCTGAACGGCGGTTCAAATTTGCACCGCGCGCACAATTAGACCCATAAAGAAGAAATCCATCGAGCTAGTCTGATAGACTTCGTAGCCGTTTCGTCGCATTCTACTTTGTGGAACGGCGTCACGGTGGGTGGATAGGTTCCACTAACCGCTATAATCGTTCCCATGCTGGCTGCGGTTAGTGGAGCTTCAATGAGAACGGTCATGTTTGTAGCCCTAATCCTGCTTTCTCCTCTAACTATACTTCTTCCGTTCTCGAATTCTGTGCCCGTCACTACTACGACCTACTTGACATCAGAGCGAACGACTACGGCAACTTACACGTCAACAGCTTTCGATACTAGTTTCGTTTCAACTACCGGAACTATGATGGTTCAGACTCCAGTGAGCACCCCTTCACAGGGTATAGGGTTCATGGTCCCGAAAGGAAAGTGCAGCCAGTTCACGATGCCGCTGACGGTGAACTCTGGAACGAACCTTAGCCTGGAGTTGACCTCCACAAATCCCGCAAACCTATACCTCCTTCCCACAAATACATTCCAAACTTCTTCAAACGGGTGCTCCCTAATCGGGAGTTCGCTCTTGACTGAGAATAATTTCACAGCCTACACCCTACATTGGACCGCGACTGAGGACGGCACTGTGTACCTTCTGCTAACTGGGCCAAATACGGTAATCATTCTAAGGGACAACGGAAGCACAGAATCTGTCGAACAGCTCGCAACGATGACCTACGCAAGCACGGAAACAAACCTTAACCTCTATTCGTCAATAAACATTGCCAACTATACGGCAACCACGACAAGCGCCTCTCAGCCTCACCTTCCGCCACCGCTAGGTTTCGAATTATCAATCGTCGCATTCCTTGTCGCACTTCTCGGCCCCATTCTCCTCCTAGGATCCAAGAATAGGCTTGTAAGGTTGAAGAGTCTAAGGAGGGCAAGTAGCAGAACCTAAACAATTTCAATTCTGTGAACTCTGATATGACCAGCGTAACGCCTTCTCTTCCTACGCCGCTTCCCTTGACTGCCCCGAAGGGAGCATTATCCCATCTCAGATTAGTTCTATCGTTGATTAAGACGGCTCCCGCCGGATTTTTCTAGCCAGTTTTAGCCCGCGTGCTAAGTCAGCCGTGAAAATTGATGCTTGAACACCATAAATTGTGTTGTTGGCGATCTCAATCGCCTAAGCATCGCTCTCGGCTTCGATGATTGTTGCTACAGATCCAAAAACTTCCTTCTTTGCGATCTCCATATGCTCATCCGCATCATCCAGAGTCGTTAGCTCGTAGCAAAACAACATCTCCCTGTCGGATCTCTTTGTCAAAGCTTCTGAGTTCCTCTTCCGTCATTTCTTCAGCTGCTTTCTTGAAAGAGAAATCAAGAACGACACCTTCTCCCATGAATTTATCCAGTGTTCGTTCGTCATTTCCGTTTCCTGAACAGTTTAGCTTCTTGGAAGTCAGTTACGTATTCGAACGCATTTTCGATCAGCGAGCTACTTTCAATTGATCTTGCGACCTTACATGCGTAATCGTCATCACTGAACGAGATCAGATGCGTATACACAAGTGTGGATGTCCTATCGTACACTTGCTAGGAATGGTTTCGCGCTAGACCGTTATCATTCATTGATACTCAGTAAAGTGTGTGTATCTTTGGTCTGATGAGTGTGTCGTAAACAGCTTGAATCTTGTTCATTGTTTTGGAGTCAAGCGGAGGCAGTTTTGTCGCCCGTACATTCTCCTCGACCTGTTCAGGTCGTTTGGCTCCCGGGATCGCGCATGTGACACCGTCGAACATCAAGACCCAACGCAATGCCATTTGTGCCAGCGTTGCTCCTAATGGAAGAGCTTTCTTCAATTCCTCAACAGCAACTAGACCTATATCTAAATCGACGCCCGAGAAGGTCTCGCCCCTACTAAACCCTGCCTGACCATAGCGGTTGAAAGTTCGGTGGTCGTTTTCTGGAAATGTCGTTAGGGCGGTGATCTTTCCACTAAGCAGGCCACTGGCTAGAGGAACTCTAGCGATGACGCCGACTCTGCGTTCTTCCGCTTTGGGGAAGAATTCCGTGGCAGGCTTATGGCGGAACATGTTGAAGACTATCTGCACGCTCTCGACAGCAGAATATTCTGTTGCCTTCAGTGCTTCGCTGATTTTCTCTACGCTAACTCCATAATACCGAATCTTGCCTTTTCTCTTCAGTTCATCGAGAGCTTTGAAAACCTCGGGGCGATAGTATACATCCGTTGGTGGGCAATGAAGTTGCAACAAGTCAAGAGAATGCGTGCGTAGATTGCTCAGGCTTCGGTCCACGAAGGATTCGAGGTTCTTCTGGTTGTATCCGTCAGCTACGTGAGGTCTGAGTCGTCGTCCAGCTTTCGTTGCGACGAATATTTCCTCTTTCCGTTCCTTAAGCAAACGCCCAATCAATCGTTCGCTTCTACCATCGCCGTACACGTCTGCCGTGTCAATGAAATTAACACCGCAATCAATCGCGCGGTTCAGAGCGGCGTAAGATTCCGTGTCGTTGACTTCACCCCAACTGCCCCCAATCGCCCATGCTCCAAAACTAATCGTTGAAACGCGCATGTCAGTACGCCCGAGTTGACGATATTCCATCCCAACTCCACCCGTCTGTTATCCCACGACAGATGGCGTTTAAGTAATATGGCATAATAAGCAAAAGCTGAGACTGCTGAAGTTCGCTCGCGCGATGATTCACGGTACGTGGGAACCTAACATAAGTTTTAACTGCTCCATGCTGCCGTTTTATGATAACGAGTGTGTCATTATGGCGAAAGTTAGGGCTGGAAAGTTTGTAGTCGAATCTCTTCTTGCTGAAGGCGTTAAGTATCTTTTCGGAATTCCTGGGGGGGGAGTTGCACCATTTTTCAATGAATTCTACGATTTTCCGCAGATCAAGACGATACTGACTCAACATGAGCAAGGAGCTGGGTTCATGGCTGACGGTTACTTTAGGGCATGCGGGAAAGTTGCCGCTTGTGCAGCCACCGTTGGTCCAGGCGGTGTTAACCTAGCTTCCGGACTTCACCCTGCGTATCAGGATAATCAAGCTGTTCTGGCGTTCACGAATAATGTTCCAACCGATCAATTCGGAAGGGGAGGGATCCAAGATGCAAGTGGCTGGGGTCCACGATCAATTTCTCACGTAGGTATCTTCAAAGAGGTAACAAAATGGAGTGTGCTCGTCACGAGACCCGATAG
>Ga0364866_10377_pt1 | contig 29059 bp, 25 predicted proteins | sample ExccelAu500001D3_3_FD_206913 | JGI IMG/M metagenome (GOLD analysis project Ga0364866, IMG submission 206913) | Enriched cells from Trout Bog Lake Hypolimnion, Wisconsin, USA - BchlTB.Aug13.5000.01.D3 | ecosystem: Environmental > Aquatic > Freshwater > Lake > Hypolimnion/Profundal zone | place... | reverse complement strand
GGGGCAATCAGCGACAGGAACAGTTCATCAAGCTGGTTCTGGGCAATTTCTGCCGGTGAATCGTTCATGACGTCGCGGCCGGAGTTGTTCTTGGGGAAAGCGATCACATCACGGATTGAATCGAGTCCTGCAAACATGGAGGTGAGCCGGTCGAAACCAAAAGCTATACCGGCATGGGGAGGTGCTCCGTATTTGAACGCCTCCATCAGGAATCCAAACTGATTCTCAGCCTCCTGTTTGGTAAAGCCCAGTGTCTTGAACATCTTTGCCTGAAGTTCACTATCAAAGATTCTCACAGAACCTCCTCCTATCTCCACCCCGTTAATCACCAGATCATAAGCATTTGCACGTATTTTAGCGGGATCTGAATCCAGTAAAAAGACATCTTCAGGTTTAGGGGATGTAAACGGATGGTGCATTGCGTGGAAACGATTGGACTCTTCATTCCATTCGAGTAATGGGAAATCAATGACCCACAATGGTTTGAAAACCTCTTTATCCATCAATCCGCACTGTCGACCCATTTCGAGACGCAGAACCGATAAGGCCGGCAGTGTGCGCTCTTTTTCACCTGAAAGCAATAAAATCAGATCGCCGGGTTTTGCCCCGAAGATATCACTCCATTGGGCCAGATCTTCCTGGTTATAAAACTTATCTACAGATGATTTTACTGAACCATCTTCATTTATTTTGGCATATACCATCCCCTTGGCTCCTACCTGGGGACGTTTCACAAACTCGGTGAGGGCATCGAGCTGCTTGCGGCTGTACTCACCACAACCCGGCACACAGATTCCCCCGATATATTCGGCTTCATCAAAGACCTTAAATTCTTTCCCTTTAACGAGGATTGTCAGATCTTTAAATTTCAGTCCGAAACGGATATCCGGCTTGTCATTTCCATAGTTTTCCATTGCTTCGGCCCAGGTCATCCGCGGAAACTCCCCGGGATCGATCCCTTTGATCTCCCTGAAGAGATGACGTGTCAGACCTTCAAACATATTCAGGACATCCTCCTGCTGTACAAACGACATTTCACAGTCAATCTGGGTAAACTCAGGTTGACGGTCGGCACGGAGATCCTCATCACGGAAACATTTCACGATCTGGTAATAGCGGTCGAAACCGGCCACCATCAAAAGTTGCTTGAAGATTTGGGGCGACTGCGGCAAGGCATAAAACTGGTTGGGGTTCATGCGTGACGGAACCACAAAATCGCGTGCCCCCTCCGGCGTTGATTTGATCAATACCGGTGTTTCGGTCTCGATAAACTGAAGTTCATCGAGGTAGTTGCGGACAACATGCGCCATCCTGGCCCTTAACTCCAGGTTTTTGCGGACAGCCTCACGGCGAAGATCAAGGTAACGGAATTTCATCCTTAACTCGTCTCCCCCATCGGTATCATCCTGAATGGTGAAAGGCGGAACTGCCGCTTTATTGAGCACTACTAGTTCCCTGACATCAACCTCCACTTCCCCGGTCGGGATTTTACCGTTTTTACTCGAACGTTCCCTGACAACTCCCCTGACCTGGATCACATATTCACGTCCAAGTTTATCGAATTGTTCCCTGATTTGGACCGGTGTATTTTCATCGGCAACAAGCTGGGTGATCCCATAACGGTCACGAAGATCAATAAAGGTCATGGCTCCAAGGTTTCGTACCGTTTGAACCCATCCGGCCAAAACAGGCTCCTGTCCCACATGGGCTATCCGAAGTTCACCGCAGGTAATTGTTCTGTACATTGATTTACATTATATGATTGAGCCGGCAAAATTACAAAACTAAGGCGATATTTGAAAAACAGGGGGCGGAAACTAAGAAATTGATTGAAATAGGGAAGGTGCTTCAAAAAACTAAGCAATATCGTTTACTTTTGAACCAGCAAAAATCTTAGTTATGATTGATCCGTTCGATGATGAATATTTTATGAAGCGTGCTTTGGCTGAAGCGGAACTGGCCTTTTCGGAAGGGGAAATTCCCGTTGGGGCTGTGGTTGTTTGCCGTAATCAGATCATTGCGCGGGCGCATAACCTCACCGAGATGCTCAACGATGTGACAGCCCATGCTGAGATGCAGGCCATAACTGCTGCATCAAATCTTCTCGGAGGGAAATACCTTACCGGTTGTACTTTATATGTTACATTAGAGCCATGTTCCATGTGCGCGGGAGCATTGGGCTGGTCTCAGATCGACCGGATTGTTTACGGATCAGGTGATCCCAAACGGGGATTTTTGAAATTTGCACCGGATGTGCTCCACCCGAAAACGGAAATCCTGGGGGGAATCCTGCAGAATGAGTGTACCCTTCTACTTAAAAAATTCTTTGAGGAGAGAAGATGAAAAATCAGAATAAGATTTGATTTTCAAAACAGGGTTAAAATTAAAAATAGCAGGCGAAGTTATTACCGCTGGCTACCGGCAGTCAAATGCCAGCAGCTATTAATGAAACCAATAAAACAGCCTCTTTTTGCTCTTTGCAATGGGACCTTTTAAAGTGTAAGCTGCAAAGAAAATAAAACGCCCAGTACCACCTTCCGGTTATCGTTATAATTGTATCTCCATACCGCATCAACCCGGATAATCTTGAGAATATTTTCTATCCCGGCGGAGAATTCGGTATATGGGGTACTTCTTAAGCCGGTCATTCCTTTTGGAAAAACCATTCCGGAGTGCTGAGAAGGATCATAACTTCCGAATAATGAACGCATGCCTACCACTTCACGCCATTTTAACCGTTTAAATAAGGGAACTTTATTAAAAAAGAATCCCTGAAAATGTTGCTCAAGGAAAAGACTGGCATAAGTATCACTTACAAATTCCTGAAAATTCATCAGGTTAAATGCAAACGCATCATATGCAAACGATTCGTTCCCTTCATGAATTTTCATGAGTGGCCATGGTACATTTCCCCAAATTTTTCCGGTCTGGAGAAAAAAGGTCATATAACCTATGGGATTTATTGCAATCTTGTCATAAAAACTCGCATCAAGTTTCAGATAGTTGTAATTGCCCCCCAGAAATCCTTTTAAACCACTGGTTACAGAAACATTAAGAATGGGATTGAAGATTCCGAATGAATTCCGTTCGAAATCGTCCAGAATAATGGTTTCTTTCGGTGCATATCGTGTATTTAATCTTATCTCGCCCGTTCTCAACGATGGGATAAGGTTCCCCTGAGGATCAATAAAGGGGACCATCGGACCAGACTGAATTTTGGTTGAGGTAACAAAAAACTGATTCGATAATCCTCTCACCCAATCCTTATCAAAGGTGACCTGGAACTTGTCAACCATATTCAGTTTTGTATATGGATTCTTAGCCAGAACCGAAGTCAGGAAATTATCGCGGGTAAACGCATTTGAACTAATCCCTAACAAATCATAATCATGATAGGCCTGAAAAGCAACCAGCGTTCGTGGTTTCTTCGAAAAATAATATTCAAATCCGCCGCCATATTTAAAATCCTGATCTTTAAATCCATAAGCTCCATAGCCGTTAAGCCTGATATTATGGTCAAATTTCATAGTCGTGCGCCCGCCAATTCTAACCCTGTCGCCTTCAATCTGGTTCGAACTTAACAACGAATAATAAGGGCCCAATTCGATTGTCCCGACATCACGATATCCATAATAGAACATGTGTAAATATTCCGCAACTGTTTTATAGAGAGGTACATTTTTTATTGAATCGACCATTGCATAGATACCTGCCTCCCTTTTCTGCAGTTCAATCGGTCGGGCCTTTTCCCAGAACATGTCATTTTTAAGTACGGCATCTTTATTTACAATAATCGCATTCTTTTGCAGATTGGGGACAGACTTTACCTCTCCAAACTTAAAGTCCTGATAAACATTGGTCTTGCGCCCCATTAATCCAATTTTCTCTGAGTCCTTGTCCTTTTTGATGTCCAGATCAACAATCATCGATTCATTCCGGGGAACCCATTGCTTATCACCCTTTTGAAATTCAGCGGAATACTGGAGATTATTCAGAAAGTTAACATTTGCTTTTGTTGAAAGTTGCATTTCGATTTTAGTCAGGGCAAAACTCTCATCCTCGATCCAGATCTTTCCCTTAAAGGTTGGATCCTGCGGAAGACGTGGCTTGAACGAGATCTCGTAGATTTTCCGGCCATGCACCATAGTACTGTCCCTCAGATAATAATGATAAAACTGAAGCCCCAGTGAGTTTAAAGGAGAGATTAACCCCACATCTGAAATCATGATATAGTTATCATAAGGATTAACCCCTTCGTACAATTTACCGGTAAACTGAGTAATCATATCGGTTTTCATTCCCGAAGCTTTACTTGCCGTAATCTCTTCCCTGTTTGAATTATTCTCACTGTTGTGATAGTATTTGGAAACCGTTTCGGTAAAAAAGACAGGAAGGAAGGTTTTCCCCTGAATCTCCAGAGAATCAATGTACTTAAATACAAAATCGAATTGCTTTAACATCTTCTTTTTCTTCAGAGATCCATTGATATTCTTAATATCGATTTCGATTTTGGAATAGAGATTGGACTGCCAGGACGGAAAATTTGACGGATTGTTCTCCTTTTTGTGGATCACCACTTTTCTGAAAATGGGAATTGCTGGGTCTTCTCCGGGTCTGACAGATATTTCTCCTAAGGAAATAACATCCTCAACCATGGAAACATTAATTCTGTTGATCTGATTTAATCGGATCTTAAAGACCTGCTTCTTGTAACCGACTGCCGAGACTTCGATCACCCCTGTTGGTTTAGTGGAACTCAGGTTATAATTTCCATTCAGATCTGACATGGTCCCAGTATAAGTGTCCTTAAAAATTACGTTTACATAGGGAATCGGGGTGGTCGTACCAGCTTCGGTAATTTTCCCGAGGATAACGGTCTTTTGAGCGCTGACACCTGAAATTGAAATTATTACGAATAAAAATGCTAAACCAATGTATTCTCTCATCTATGCTTTTTAATACAGGAAGCGATGTTCCTGTGTTAAACTTAATTATCTTATGCTGAACAATTCATATCCTCTCCCATATGGGAAAGATATTTACTAATCCTTAGACAACAAAAATACGAGGAAGTTGCCTCAACAAATCCACTTTTTTTTGAATATAAAATTGATTCTTATAATTATCAGGATAATTCAGCAAAAAACGAAGTAGTATTTTTTGATTTATAATGCGATTGAGATCTCTTTTCCGGAGGTCACAACCAGGTCACCCGGACGGAGTTTAGCACGTTTACGATATTCCACCACCCCGTTAAGTTTGACCTCACCCTCTTCGACCATGATCTTGGCATGCCCTCCCGATTCAGCAATATGAAGCAGTTTCAAAAGCTTGATCAGCTCAATATATTCGGCACCGTTAAGATTAAATATCATGGTTTTATACATTAATTACAGATTTGAAATTCTTTTTCTAATTTAAAGGATAATAATTCAGCGCTCGGATTTTAAGCATGATCGGGCACTTGATAAGAGATCGGCCGTACAGTGAGTCTTTCGGAACCAGGATAAGACTGATCTAAAAACGTTTGCGACGTTATCATATAGAATCGAAATTATTAGCTCTCAAAATTAGAAATAAACAGAAATAAATTACATTTATGGCTGATTACTTCACAATAAATTAATGCCCAAATCGTATGAAGAGGAATCGTTTACTTATTGTCTTCCTTTTGATTTTCCCCGGGTTTGTTTCTTTCGGAAGAATCAATCCCATCAAACTTACCTGTGAATATTTGCAGAATCCCTCAGTGGTTGATGTTATGAAACCACGTCTCTCGTGGATAAACATTGCCGGTGATCAGGAGCGGGGACAAAGGCAAACAGCCTGGCAGATCCGGGTGGCTACTTCAGAGAAAAAGCTGGAACGTGCAGATTTGTGGGATAGTCAAAAGGTCGCAAACGAACAATGCAACAGGATTGAATATGACGGAACTCCTTTATCTTCAAGGATGGAATGTTGGTGGCAGGTACGTGTCTGGGATAGGAATGGCATAGCTTCAGGGTGGAGCAAGCCGTCGTTTTGGAGAATGGGAATCCTGAATCCATCGGAGTGGAGTGCCAAATGGATAGGTGCCCCCTGGCAAGGTGAAGAGGCACTTCCAAAAATCATCAATCCCAAAACCAGGCTGCCTGAAAAACTGCCTCCTCCGGCTCCAATGTTCAGAAAGGAATTCAGGATTGAAAAGAAAATTGAAAAAGCGGTCGCATTTGTCACCGGACTGGGATATTTCGAGCTTTATGTGAATGGACAGAAGGTTGGTGATGACGTGCTGGTTCCGAATCAAACCAACTTTGGGAAACGTCCCGGATTAATGAATGAAGGTATACCCCTGGAAGACAATTTCAAGGAATACCGGGTCATGTACCTGGCCTATGACATCAAAGATCTGTTGAAAGAAGGTCTGAATGCAGTGGGCAGTATCCTGGGAAATGGCTTTTACAATCCGGCCAAGGGGTGGGCCGGCTCATATGGATCGCCCCGTTTCTTGGCTCAGATCCATATCACTTATACCGACGGAGAGGAGGAGATTATTGGGAGCAACGAGACCTGGAAAGCATCAGAAAGCCCAATTCTGATGGATATGGTTTATTATGGGGAACACTATGATGCCACCAGGGAACAAAACGGATGGAATCAGCCCGGATTCGATGATTCATCCTGGAAACCTGTGGTATTGCGCAAAGCACCCGAAGGGAAGCTGGTTGCTCATACCTCACGGACCGACAAGGTGATGGAGCAACTCAAACCGGTCAAAATTGAAAAGCTGCCCAACGGAAATTATCATGTTGATTTTGGTGTTGAAGTTTCGGGCCGGGTACGGTTAAATGAGGTTAAAGGTCCGGCTGGCCTGAAAATAGAGATTACGTATCTTTGCACTACCTTTTCGGGTGAAAATTTTTATACGTTCAAAGGTGAGGGATCCGAATCGTATGCAGCCCGTTTTAACTGGTTTGTTTTTAGCGGGGTTGAAATCTCGAACTGGCCTGGAGAACTGAGGGCCGAACAAATTACCGCGGAAGTTGTCCATACAGATATAGCTGTTTCAGCCACTTTTGAAACCTCAAATCCCCTTTTGAATCAAATCAATAAAATCTGGCGAAGAAGTCAGACTGATAATATGCATGGCGGAGTTGCAAGCGACTGTCCCCATCGGGAACGCTCCCCATACACCGGTGATGGTCAGGTCTCAAGCGTTATGGTCATGCATAATTTCGATGCCCGGAATTTTTACCAGAAATGGATTCAGGATATTCTCGGTGCTCAGAATGTGAAAACCGGATATGTCCCCAACAGTGCCCCCTGGCAACCGGGATGCGGCGGAGGTGTTGCCTGGGGTGCGGCAATCTGTATCATGCCTTGGGAGTTTTATCTGCATTACGGTTCCAAAGATATGCTGGCAGATAATTTTCCTGGGATGAAGGAGTACATCCGGTATATGGAGAGCTGGGTCGATACGGCCGGAATCATGTATTCGCAGCGAACCGGGAAGGATGGGAAGGTGCTCGAGTGGTTTAACCTGGGTGACTGGGTTGCACCCGGAAATTTACCTCCCGAAAAGATGGTCCACACGTTCTTTTTCTGGCGGTGTGCCGATCTGACGGCAAAAGCGGCAAAGGCACTGCATAAACCTGATGATTTTACAAAATATACCCAACTGGCCGAACGTACCAGGCACGCTTTTTATAAACAATTTTACGATGAAAAGAATGGTACTTACGGGAAAGCGGGCGGCAATATCTTTGCCCTGAAAATGGGTGTTCCGGAAAATCAATATCACAGGGTGATCAAAGCGCTGAAGAATGATATCAAAGCAAATAACGGAAATCTGGATACCGGTATTTTTGGAACGCAGTTCTTTTTCGAGGTGCTATCCGAAAACGGAATGCACGACTTAGCCTACGAAGCGATAAACAAACGTACCCAGCCAAGCTTTGGCTGGTGGATTGATCAGGGAGCCACAACCACCTGGGAACAATGGAACGGCGACAATTCACGCAATCACCCGATGTTTGGAGGGAGCCTTGTTTGGCTTTACCGGAAACTGGCCGGGATGAATACAGATCCGGAAGCTCCGGGATACCGGCATATTATCTTCCGTCCCCAACCGGTAGCTGACCTCTCCTTTGTAAAGTATTTCGCTCAAACATCTTATGGAAACGCGGGGATTCACTGGAAAGAGGATACACATAGGTTCTCAATGGAAGTGGTGGTTCCTGTAGGTTGTGAGGCAACCGTTTATGTTCCATTGAGGGAGGGAAAAGCGATCTCAGAAGGCGGTCGTGCAATAACCCCATCAGATGAAATAAGATTCATTGGGGATAAAGATGGTTACCGGATAGTTGCCGTGCAAAGCGGCACCTATTTGTTTTCGTCTAAATAAAAGCGTGCCAGCTGGATTAATCAGTTTGAACAACTCCAGAGTCAACCTTTTCCAGGGCTTCGGTAAAGCATATATTCAAACAAAAAAAAGATGAGCAGCATTTATTCTGATCAAATAAAACCCTCCCATTATGAAGATGCAACGCCTCGGAAGGGCAAACCAGCAAACATGCCTGACAAGAAATACATTTGCTTTCTATCCATTTAGTTCTTAAAGATTCAGGCATTTCTTAAAGATAAAATAGGAGGTTTAGGTTATCAATTAAGATTCCAGAACTGATTTTATTTTTGCCGTTAATGAATCATATACAAGCTCATACGAGTGATCAATCATTTCGAGCAACAAATTTTTTGGTAATGAACCATCGAGATAAATGGTATTCCAGTGCTTTTTATTCATGTGGTAACCGGGAGAGATCGCCGGATGGGTCTCCCGTAATTCAATAGCCAGAATAGGGTCACATTTGAGGTTCATCGAAACGTCCCCCTCAAGGCTGATTAGAATAAATATCTTTCCTCCGACCTTAATGACTAAAGTCGTATCATCGAATGGGAAGCTCTCCTCAGTCCCCTTTTTCGAGAGACAATATGATCTGATCCATTCAACATCCATATTGATAATGGTTTATGATTAATGAATAATGATTAATGGATAATGGTTATATTTTGATTTTGCAATTTGAATTTAATATTTTCCCCCTGAATTTAATTTACCGGCGGAATAAATGCCCCGGGGAAATGGGTTAATTCATAGGTAACATCATCTGAAAAGACGATTGAAACGACATCAAAGCGGGTTTCGAGGTCGATCTTTTTTTGAATCAGCCAGGCATCAGCCACCTCAACAATATTTCGGATCTTTTGATTTGAAACCGCTTCCCATGGCTCTTCGAAATAGTCTCCTTCACGGGTTTTAACCTCCACGATTACAATCTCGTCACCCTGCCTGGCAATGATATCAATCTCCTTATGCCCATAATGCCAATTGCATTCGAGAATTTTATATCCCTCCTTCATAAGATAGGCTGCTGCAATTGCTTCCCCCTTCTCTCCCAGATCCATATCCTCCGGTGGTAAAATTTCCTTTCGTTTCATGTTGTTTGAATTTTCACCTCATTATCAGACACATTCAGCAGAATCCTGCTTCCCATAATCAGTGGCATATTTGGCAATTCATGACCAGCGGGGAAACCAAAACACACAGGATAACGATACGGCTCAACAGCCTCGCGGATAATTTCAGCACTTGTTTTATCAAACGGGGTTTCTCCATCAGTTATTGCGGTAAAATAGCCAACAATTAACCCTGAGATCTTCTCAAGGACATTTCCCGTCCTCAGATTTTGCATCATTCGGTCTATATGATAATGGTGTTCATCGATATCTTCAATAAAAAGGATTTTCCCCCGGGGTGAGATATCGAGCAAAGTTCCTCTTAAGCTTTGGATTATTGACAAATTCCCCCCTGTAAGGATCCCGGATACGGTTCCGTTTCTGTTTAATTCACCTGGGTTTATGGTATATTGGGGTTGTTTTCCCTTGAGTATTTCCATCATTTCCGTGAAACTCCCGGTCAGTAATTCATCCTTTTCGAACCACGAAGTCATCACGCCATGAACGGAAGCGATATTGTGCCGGGAAAGAAATGCGTGGAAAACAGTAATGTCACTAAATCCAACCAGCCATTTGGGCTTTTTAAAAAATGAAGACCAGTTAAGGTTGAGAAGGGTACGGATGGAACCATATCCGCCACGGGAAAAAAAGATTGCTTTAATTGAATTGTCATTCAATGCTTTCTGCATATCTGCGGTTCTGGCCCTATCCGATCCCGCAAAAACGCCCTCTTCATCAAAGACATGACCACCAATTTCAACCTCGAAACCCTGCTGCCTTAGAAGTTCTGCACCCCGTTCAACGACCTGACGGGATATTTTACCTGCAGGGGACAGGATCGATACTTTATCACCGGGTAACAGATAAGGAGGAAACTTCATGAATTTACTTATTTTATTGATTGCGGTTTAAAAATTCCTCAATGGCCCCCGGGAAATACTGATATTCCAATTCATGGATTCTTGCAGCGAGAGTATCGGGAGTATCATCCGGTAAGACCTGGCATTTCATCTGCAGCAGGTGATCTCCTTTGTCATATTCCTTATTGACCAGATGGATCGTAATACCTGACTCTTTTTCGTTGTTCCGCACCACTGACTCATGGACAAATGAACCATACATTCCCTTACCTCCATATTTAGGTAAAAGTGCAGGATGTATATTGACAATGGTAAAAGCATCAACAAACTCAGGTGGAACAAGCCAGAGAAAACCAGCCAAAACAATCAGGTCAATATTTCGGTTTTTCAGCTCACGGATCATCTTATCGGGCTCCCTAAACTCTTCCCGGGTAAAATATCTGGACTCAATACCCAGATCTTTGGAGCGCTGAAGCACAAAAGCCTCCTTTTTGTTGGACCAGACCGAATCTACCCTGATCTTGGGGTGATTTTTGAAGTATCTGATTATATTCTCCGCATTACTGCCCGAACCTGAAGCAAATATAGCTATATTTCTCATATTCTATGTCTTATGAAATTATATTTTTCGAATTTTCGACTCATAAATTCTACAAAGTATTTAATACCGTTATTTTAATGCCCAATATAATAGATTCTTGTCTAAATATTTGGAAGATAAATTTCTTTCTTTGTTTCTTTGCACTCGCTGAATAAAAATAAAATCAGCAGGTAAAATTAGTAATAGTATTAACGTAAAAATTAAAAAATTATGTCTGACATTTCAGCTAAAGTAAAAGCGATCATTGTTGATAAATTAGGTGTCGATGAAAGTGAAGTTACGCCGGAGGCATCATTCACTAACGATTTAGGTGCAGATTCGCTCGATACTGTAGAGCTAATCATGGAATTTGAAAAAGAGTTCAACATTGCTATCCCCGATGATCAGGCTGAAAAAATCGGAACTGTCGGCGATGCAATCAATTACATCACTGAAAACGCGAAGTAATTCAGTATTTTTCACTAATAAAGGGCTCAAAAGCTTACTATGGAATTAAAACGAGTTGTTGTAACCGGATTGGGCACGATAAACCCGCTTGGTAAGAACGTTGAGGAATTCTGGAAAAATCTGTGCAATGGGGTTAGCGGTGCCGGCCCCATTACTCGTTTTGATGCCTCCAGGTTTAAAACGCAATTTGCCTGCGAAGTCAAAGATTTCGACCCGAGTGAATACCTCGAGAAGAAAGAAGTTCATAAGCACGATTTGTACGCACAATTTGCATATGTTGCTGCAGCTCAAGCTATAATACATTCAGGACTCGATCTGGACAAGATCGACAAAGATGAATGTGGAGTCATCTGGGGTGCAGGAATAGGTGGTTTGAATACTTTTTTACAGGTGATTACAGAGTATAATCACATGCCTGAGAATCCAAGGTTCTCCCCATTTTTTATCCCGAAGATGATCGCCAATATGGCGAGTGGAAATATTGCATTAAAATATGGTTTCCGGGGTCCTACAATTACTACGGTTACTGCCTGTGCATCAGCAACGCATGCCATGATTGATGCTGCCACCTATATTCGTTTGGGCAAAGCAAATATCTTTATCGCGGGGGGTTCCGAATCAGCGATCAATGAAGCTGGTGTTGGCGGTTTTAACGCCATGCGTGCCTTGTCAACCCGAAATGATGATCCGAAAACAGCCTCAAGACCTTTTGATACAGGGCGTGACGGATTCGTTATGGCTGAAGGGTCCGGAGCTCTAATCCTCGAGGAGTATGAGCACGCCGTAAGACGTGGGGCAACAATATACGCCGAATTGGTGGGAGTCGGAATGTCAACCGATGCTTATCACATGACTGCACCCGATCCTGAAGGTGGAGGCGCAGCGTTAGTAATGAAAAGGGCACTGGAAGATGCAGGTCTTAAACCAACTGATATTGACTATATCAATGTTCATGGTACCTCAACAGGTCTTGGTGATATTGCCGAACCAAAAGCAATTCGCAAGGTTTTCGGAGAACATATTTATGACGTCAGCATTAGTGCAACGAAATCAATGACAGGTCACCTGCTGGGTGCTGCCGGGGCTGTAGAAGCTATTGCGGCTATTCTGGCAATGAGGGATAGCATTGTTCCTCCCACAATCAACCAGTTTGAACTCGATCCTGAAATTGATCCAAAAATAGATTTTACCTTTAATAAGGCCAAAAAGCGCGAACTCAATTATGTATTAAGCAACACCTTTGGGTTTGGTGGTCATAATGGTACTGTAATCTTTAAAAAATTCTCCTGATAAAGTGTTACGAGATTTAAGGTATCGCATAAAACTCTTTTCTACTCCAAGAAAAGAGTTTTATGCTTTTTTAAAAGCAACTACCGGATTTAGTCCGTTAAAACTCCGCCTCTATGATCTGGCCTTTATTCACAGGTCTGCATCCTACAACGACATCATGGGACAACCTGTCAATAATGAACGGCTTGAATACCTGGGAGATGCCGTTCTTGGAACTATTGTGGCGGATTATCTCTACAATCGCTTTCCCCGCAGGGACGAAGGGTTCCTTACCCAAATGCGTTCACGAATCGTCAACCGGAGCTTTTTGACTCAACTCACCTTTAAACTGGGCCTCAACCGGTTTGTAAATTCAAATACCAACTCCGTAAATGATTCGAGCCATATTTACGGAGACGTTTTCGAAGCTCTTGTTGGGGCAATATATCTCGATACAGGTTATCAGGGAGCAAAACATTTTCTGATTAAAAAGGTGTTGTCCGTGCATGTTAATATCGAGGAACTGGAACACAGTGACAATAACTACAAAAGCCAGCTCATCGAATGGGGGCAGAAGAACAAGCGGGATGTTGAGTTCGACACCCGCGAAAACAGTGAGAGTGGTCATCACCATCTCCCATTTATTTCGGTGATCAGAATTGATGGGCAGATTGTAGGGACAGGAGAAGGATATTCGAAAAAGGAGGCACAGCAAAATTCAGCCTGTAAAGCGCTAGCTTACCTCGAAATCAGCGAAAGTCACTGATCATCCAGCTAATTCCGCCCGGAAACAAGTTTCGCAGTTCACCCACTTTTCAATTTAAAAGACCTGAATCATATTATTTAACCTTTTAAGTTCCTAAGTTAAATAATGTTAAGGATAACTGCCCTGATCCATTAATAGGTTTATCTTTGTTTCGATGAGCAAACGAATGATATATACGCTAAGTGTAGCTATGGCAATCGCCGCTGCATTCCTGATTATTGTGCAAATGATGACCATCAAACATACTGCAGAACTTCAGGAAAGAAATTTCAGCACACAGGTTTATAAAGCACTCCAGGACGTCACTGAATATATTGATATCCTTGAGATCAATAAGTTTTATTCGCTCGATGCCGAGCAAAATGAATGGCCATCGAATTCTTCCGGGATCTTCCCCAACTCTGACCCGGTTTTACCCTTAAGTACCCTTGAAAAAAGTGGTGAAATTTCGGTTTACCGAAAGTTTTCAGGGACCAATGGGAAAGGGGGTATCACCGAACAATCGAACTTCTTTTCACAAATTCAGGTTCAAAGTTTTCAGCACGGATACAACCGAAAAAGCGCACAAGACGCACAAAAGCTCAGATATCAGATATTTATGAAGGAACAGTCTGAATTGCCCCTTTCGGTACGTTTCCCTCCCGATATTCTGGCCCAGGCATTGGACACGGCACTTAAGCGCAATGATATTCTACTGGATTATAAATACACCATTTTAACCCAGATCGACGGCAAAAATGCCTATATTATGGGGAGCAAAGATTACAAACCAGGGAAACGGACACGCCCCTATAAAAGATTGTTATTAGCTGATAATGAGCCTATCAGGCCTGATTATCTTTGCATTTACTTTCCTGATCAAAATAACAATTTTTTTAAGTCAACCTCGTTTCTCGTGTTTCCCTCGTTGATCCTGACTTTGATGATTATCGGAATTTTTATTGTTACGCTTCAGATCATCCTGCGTCAAAAGAAAATATCGCAAATCAAGAATGATTTCATCAACAATATGACGCATGAACTGAAAACTCCGATTTCGACGATATCCCTTGCATCACAAATGCTCAGGGATTCTTCGGTTTCGTTGTCACATTCAACAGTGGATCATATTTCCGGCGTAATTTTTGATGAGAGTAAGCGGTTAAGCAATCAGGTTGAAAAAGTGCTGCAAATGGCCGTATTCAACGAAGGGCGGTTGAAAATGAAGTTCTCTCAGATTGATCTGAATAAACTGGCAGAAACAGTTGCCTCAAATTTTGAAATCAGGGTCACCAATGAGAACGGGGAATTAAAGACTGATTTACTCGCCGAGAATCCATTTATCCGGGGAGACGAAGTTCATATCACCAATGTAATTTTCAACTTACTGGATAATGCCGTGAAATACAGTAAGTCAAATCCTTTAATTGAACTTTCGACCGAAAACAGGAACGGATGGGCTATTGTCCAGATCAAAGATAACGGGATTGGGATCCCAAAGGAGCACCAGTCCCAAATTTTCGAACGTTTTTACAGGGTTCCGACAGGGAATATTCACAATGTCAAAGGGTTTGGACTCGGTTTGTCGTATGTAAAGCGGATTATTGATGTTCATAATGGTAAAATAAAAGTAGACAGTACCTTAGGGAAGGGTACGCGATTCAGATTGTACTTCCCATTAACACATACTCAGAATTATGGAAAAGAGAACTAAAGTGATTCTTGCAGAAGATGATGAAAATCTTGGGCTGCTTCTTAGAGAGTACCTTATTGCCAAAGGTTACGATACTGACTTGTATCCGGATGGTGAAGTCGCGTATAAAGGATTTCAAAAAAACCAATATGATCTGTGTATCTTCGATGTGATGATGCCCAAAAAAGATGGATTCACCCTGGCAAAAGAGATCCGAATGCTGAATGCCGAGATCCCGATTATCTTCCTGACCGCCAAGAGCATGAAGGATGATGTAATTGAAGGTTTTAAAATCGGGGCTGACGATTATATGACCAAACCTTTCAGCATGGAAGAACTTTTATTCCGGATTGAGGCTATTTTGCGCCGGACCAGCGGTGAAGGAGATAACTCCCAAACCGTATTTAAACTGGGACGATTTATCTTTGATGCCCGCAAGCAGACCCTTTCGGATGCAAACGATAATACGAAGTTAACCACCAAGGAGGCCGATCTGCTCAAATTACTTTGCGTAAATGCAAATAAGATTCTGGAAAGAAATTTTGCACTTAAAACGATTTGGGTAGATGATAACTACTTTAATGCCAGGAGTATGGACGTATATATCACAAAACTTAGAAAACTTTTAAAATCAGAAGAAGGGATTGAGATTATCAATGTCCACGGCAAAGGATACAAGCTGATCATCTGATCGGTTAATAAAGTTATACAACAAAATCCCGGACCAAAAGCCCGGGATTTTTGATTGTAACTTATAAAATAATTCCAACTGGTTTTAAATCGACCTTTGTCAAATTGGCACATTAACTACACCAATCCCTGCGCCAGCATAGCTTCAGCAACCTTTACGAAACCGCCCACATTGGCACCTTTTACATAGTTTATGTAGCCGTTCGATCTTCCATGCCTGGTACAGGTGTCGTGAATATCCTGCATAATCAGGTGGAGCCGTTTGTCAACCTCTTCATTGGTCCAGTTGTACCGCATGCTGTTTTGTGACATCTCCAAACCTGAAACGGCTACCCCGCCTGCATTGACTGCTTTACCCGGAGCAAAGGTGAAATTGTTGTTTATGAAGCAATTCACTGCACCCGAAGTACATCCCATGTTCGATACCTCTGCTACGAGGATACAACCATTCTTCATCAATTTTAGGGCATCAGCTTCGTCAAGCTCATTTTGAGTAGCGCAAGGTAAGGCAATATCAACCTTAGCTTCCCAGGGTTTGGCATCGGGAAAGAATTCGACGCCAAACTCCTCAGCATAAGGTGCCACGACATCGTTATTACTTTCACGCAATTCAAGCAGATAATCGACTTTGGCACCAGTGATCCCTGTCGGGTCGTAGATATACCCATCGGGACCCGAAACCGTCACAACTTTGCCACCTAATTCGTTGATTTTGGAGATGGCTCCCCAGGCTACATTTCCAAATCCGGAAACGCTAAAGGTTAACCCTTTAACCTCCTTGCCCATCTCCTTAAGCATATGCTGGACAAAGTAAACGGCACCATATCCGGTCGCTTCCGGTCTGATCAAAGATCCACCCCAGCCTAGCCCCTTGCCGGTCAAAACACCCGTAAACTCATTCCTGATCCGTTTGTACTGGCCAAAAAGGAAACCAATCTCGCGACCGCCTACACCGATATCTCCGGCCGGAACATCCGTATTGGGACCAATATGACGAAACAGTTCAGTCATAAACGACTGGCAGAACCGCATAATTTCGTTATCGCTCCGTCCCTTTGCACTGAAATCAGAGCCTCCTTTGCCTCCACCCATTGGAAGGGTGGTCAGGCTGTTTTTGAATGTCTGCTCAAATCCGAGAAATTTCAATATGCTCAATGTCACGCTCCTGTGGAACCTAAGACCACCTTTGTATGGCCCCAGCGCACTGTTAAATTCAACGCGGTATCCGCGGTTAATTTCTATTTCGCCCCGATCATTGCTCCAGGGGACCCTGAACATAATCGTCCTTTCGGGTTCTACCATCCGCTCAAGAATCTTTGCCTGTTTGTACCGGGGATTAGCATCATACACATCCCAAACAGATTCCACAACTTCCAAAACAGCCTGATGAAACTCTGCTTCACCAGGAGTACGGGCCTTAAGCCCCTCCATAAAAAGATCTATTCCGGCATTCATCGTTATTGTTGTTTAAGTTTTAGATCCAGCCAACACATCTTCAGGTTAATCGATGTGCTGCTTTAAATACTTCAAATTTACAGTTTTCTTTCGCATGCCGATCAAAATGGATTTAAATCAATAATTCGTTATTCGTCAATAAAACAGCAATTTATATACAATAAAATAGTGTTTTCTGTCATGTTTTTAAAATTCATGATATATATCAGAATTGATAACGCCTAAAAACAGGGTCAAAAGCAACCGAATGGAAATTAACCTGATCCGTTACCCGGTAAGGATTTTGAACAGATTTCGCCCTGAGTCAACGTTTTGCGGACTATTTTTTAAACAAATCTTTCGTCTTACCGGGGATGAGTGCGAATAAAGCGTTAATTTCGCCCTTTAATTGAAAATGAACGAACAGCATTATACAAATGGATTACAATTTCAAAGAGATTGAACAGAAATGGCAGCAATTCTGGGCCGATAATCATACTTTTAAAACAGAAACAGACCATTCAAAGCCTAAATTCTATTGTCTGGATATGTTCCCCTACCCTTCCGGTGCCGGTCTGCACGTAGGCCATCCTGAGGGATATACCGCAACCGATATTATTTGCCGGTTCAAGAGGGCCAATGGATTCAACGTTCTTCATCCGATGGGATGGGATGCCTTTGGATTACCTGCAGAACAGTATGCCATTCAGACCGGGACACATCCCGCCATTACGACTCAGAAGAATTGTGACACTTTTCGCCGGCAGATTCAATCCTTAGGATTGAGCTATGACTGGGAGCGCGAAATCAATACCACTGATCCGAATTATTTTAAATGGACCCAATGGATTTTTATCCGTTTGTTCAATACCTGGTTTGACGCCGATCAAAACAAGGGGAGACACATCAGCGAACTGCCAATTCCCGAATCTGTCAAATCCCAGGGAAGTACCGCCGTTCAGAGTTATATGGGCAGTAAACGTCTTGCCTATTACGATAATGCCCAGGTATGGTACTGCAGGAATTGTAAAACCGTATGTGCCAACGAAGAGGTACTGAACGATGGTTCGCATGAAAAATGCGGGACCAAGGAAGTTGAGCGCAGATTCCTGAAACAATGGATGTTACGCATTCCACATTATGCCGAACGGTTACTGGATGGCTTGGACCAGCTTGACTGGCCCGAAGGAGTCAAGGATATGCAGCGTAACTGGATTGGTCGCTCAACCGGTGCCGAAGTCGATTTTAAGATTGACGGACTCAACAAGAAGCTGCGCGTTTACACGACCCGTCCCGATACTTTATTCGGAGCAACGTATATGGTTGTTGCTCCTGAACATGAACTCGTCGGTGAAATCACTACCGCTGATCAGGAAGAAGCGGTAAGATCATATGTCCTTGGTGCAGCATTAAAAAGCGATCTCGATCGTACCGACCTGGCCAAAGGCAAAACAGGAGTTTTCTCGGGGAGATATGCCATAAACCCTATCAACGGGACTAAGATTCAAATCTGGGTAGCCGACTATGTATTAATGGGTTACGGAACTGGTGCCATCATGGCTGTGCCCGCTCATGATACGCGGGACTTTGAATTTGCCCAGACCTTTAATATCCCGATCATCTGTATTCTGGATCCAAAGAGTGCAGATTCAGAGTTACGATCAAAAGTGCTGAAGGGTGAAGCATGCTGGACCGAAGACGGGGCCTATATCAACTCATCCAATAAAGAGGTTGGAATCGATATCAACGGTCTTTCAAAAGAGGAGGGAATTGCCTTGGTGACCAAATGGCTTGATTCAAATGCCCTTGGGAAGCCCACCATCAACTATAAATTGCGCGATTGGTTATTCAGTCGTCAACGGTATTGGGGTGAGCCATTCCCTGTAATTCATTGGGAAGACGGAGAAGTAAGCGTTTTGGATGACAGTGAATTGCCACTTCCATTACCCGAAGTTGAAAAATATATGCCCGGCGAGACGGGGGAATCACCACTTTCAAATGCCGGCGACTGGTTGATTGTGACGGATAAAAACGGTCGAAAAGGGCGTCGCGAAACCAATACAATGCCTCAGTGGGCCGGCTCATGCTGGTATTATCTGCGGTTTACCGATCCCACAAACAATGAGGAACCTTTCAGTAAGGTAGCCGAAAACTACTGGATGCCGGTCGATCTTTATGTAGGGGGGGCCGAACACGCGGTTTTGCATCTCCTTTACAGTCGCTTCTGGCACAAGGTACTTTTTGATCTGGGTATCGTTTCAACGAATGAGCCATTCCAGAAATTGTTCAACCAGGGGATGATCCTGGCATTTGCTTACGAAACAGCATCGGGTTCAAAGGTCCCATCCGATCAGGTTGAGGAACGTGATGGCAACTACTTCAGTACCGTTACAGGCGAAGAGCTCCACCAGATCGTAGCAAAGATGTCAAAATCGCTTAAAAACGTGGTGAACCCCGATGATGTGGTGAATAACTACGGAGCCGATTCGCTGCGCTTCTTTGAAATGTTTATTGGTCCGCTTGATGCCACCAAACCATGGACCGAAAATGGCGTAAAAGGAGTTTATAACTTTCTCCGCAGGGTGGTTGCCTTTTTTGGGGAACTCAGTAACATTACCGAAGGGGAAGAGTCGAAAGATACCCTGAAGATTCTGCACCAAACGATCCGGAAGGTGAGCGATGATATCCGGGATATGAAATTCAATACCGCGGTTTCACAAATGATGGTCTTTACAAACCATTGTTACAAAGCGGGTAAGGTAACCAAAGAAACTGCTGCAACCTTCTTTCAGCTGCTGGCGCCGTTCGCTCCTCATGTGGCCGAAGAACTCTGGCAGCTTTATGGGAAAACATCAGACCTGAGTTTTCATCCCTGGCCGGTTTTCAATGAGGCTTTTCTGTCCGAGGAGACCTTCGAATACCCCGTTTCTTTTAACGGTAAAGTCCGGTTTAAGATTGCTTTGCCGGTCGATATGCCAACAGAAGAGATTGAGCAGGCCGTTTTAGCGCACGATCACACCAACAAATGGATTGAAGGTAAGGCGATTGCAAAAATTATTATTGTGAAAAACAAGATTGTTAATGTGGTTGTGAAATAACAGATAATATTTCATTGCCGTGAAACCCTGAAGGATTTGAAACCTTCAGGGTTTTTTATTGACTAATATTTCAAAAAGATGGAATAAATTCCGTCCTTATAATATACCCCGAGCCGAAGGCTCTGCCCACGAACTCCAATCAAGCATTCCACAAAATCTCAAAGCAGCGATGATTCATATTGCAGATTGGATTTACCAGGTAAAGAAAGGTGTATTTTTAAAATCCCGTAGGGGTGGATCATATTGAAACTCCGGAATTTATTCCGGTATTACAGCCGAATCCCAATCTCATGAATGCCGTCGGCACGGACCATCATCGCATGATTGCTAAAAGATCGCGCCCGGGATTCTCCGCTGCCACCCTTCCAGAATCCTATCCCATCGAAAATAAACGGCATCCCGTCGAAATAATTTCCGGATTGGAGGGGAACAGAACTAACTTTGGTTTGTAAATCAGTAAATATCAAAATTATGAAGCTAAAATCAGGAATAATCGCAGGAATGCTTCTACTGGTTATAGGATGCGACAATTTCTATATGATGTGCTCGCTAAATCCTTTCTACCTGGAGAAAAACGTCATTGTATCCTCTGATATTGAAGGGTCGTGGTTCGCAAAACCTCTGAAAACAGTGAAAGATTCTTCTTCTTCCTCCGCATCGCGAATCTGGAATCTGGCAGACACCACCTCAACCTGGAGGATCAGGAGATACATCTCTAAAATGGTCGTCAAGGATAAGAAAGGGAAAGACTCAACCACCTACAAACCTGAGAATTACTATATCGTCAAACTCCTGCAGCAAACCGATACAAACGACTACCGGTTTAAAGTCGTATTGTTTAAGGTGAATAAAGCGCTTTATGCCGATTTTATCCCTTATGCCAAAGAGGAACTCTTTAAGAGCAGACTTTCGTCAGGCAGTTTTTTTGAAGTCCACACACTCGCCCGTGTCACTTTTGCCGGTTCAAAGATGGATCTTTCCTGGCTTGGCGCCGATTGCATGAAGGAGATGATTGAGAAGAAGCGTGTGCGGGTAAATTACCAGTGGGTCAATGAAACCGGAAGATTTCTTCTCAGCGCTTCATCCGGCGACTTAACCGCGATGATTGACCGGTATGGTGATCAGCCCCGGTTTATCGACTGGGAGAATCAACAAGCCCGATTAAAACTAACCCGTTTAAATTAATCACACCATGAACACACAAAAATATAACAGGCACCTAATTGCAGCGCTTCACCTGCTGTTCTGGATCGTTTCCTTCAATATCTTTAATTCGTTCTTCACACGGGGTATAGAATCGGGATACATTATCGAAGACCTCAGCCTGAACTTCTGGAATGTATTAATAATAAGTAATATAACTATCTTAGTTATCCTGGGGCTTTTTATTTGGTTTTTGAAAGATATCAGCAGATGGATTAAATGGAGTGTCACCTCTGTTCTGTTTGTCGTTTTAGGTCTGGCAATCATTCAAATCATCTTTCCAAAGAAAGATATTTTTATCCTCCCAATTCTTTTGTTCTTTTTTATCGACAACTTCCTTTATGTGCTTGTATTTCATATCACGATCATTGCTGCGGTTTATTTGAACGCTAAAATATTAATTGTAAGGTATTTATCCAGGGGAAAATTCGGACTGTACCTGATGAGTGCAGTTGGTCTTGCCGTATTTGCAGGGATCATGAATTATGCCCTGTTTAATCTGATTATCGATAAGCTCTTTCCTCAATTTTACTTCATCTCCTGGTTTAAAATCTGGGAACTCATTCTGATCATGATTGGTTATATCTCAGTCACAACCATTGTTTTTCTGCTTTGGCAATATGGTCAAATGCTGATTGAAAACCGTGAAAAAGCGCTGCATGCACTCTCCGCACTGAAAGCCCAGATTAACCCCCATTTTCTGTTCAATAACCTCAATACAATCTATGCCCTGGCCGAAAAAGGAGATCGCAGGACTAAAGATGTGATTCTTCAGTTATCTGATTTTCTCAGATATGTTCTTTATGATACCTCAAGCGAAAAAATCGGATTGGAGAAGGAGATAGAGATTATCAAAACCTATGTCGGTTTGCAGAAGGAACGGATCAGTCCAAACACGACGGAAGTAATCCTAAACATTGAAGGTGATTTTTCCGGAGTACAGATTGCCCCGCTTTTATTACTTCCACTGGCTGAAAACTGTTTTAAACATGGAATCGCGAAAAATAAGGGGACTATCCTGATTGATATTAAGTATTCGGGACATCAGCTTCACTTCTCGACCAAAAACAGGATTGAATACCGTGAGAATCCCTTAAATCACGAGCAAGGGGGAATTGGAATCTTAAATGTCGAAAAAAGATTAAATTTGTTGTATCCCGAAAAACATACGCTGATATTTGAGAAAATCGGGGACCTTTTCACGGTGGATATGACAATCGATATAGATTAATCAAGATGATCCTAAAATGTATGGTAATTGAAGACGAACCTGCTGCCAGGGAGATCATGCATCGCTATATTTCGCAATGTCCGGATATCGCATTGCTTGGTTCCTATGATGATCCATTTTCTTCCCAGACATTTTTGGATCAAAACCCCGTTGATCTTATTTTCTTGGATATCAATCTTCCGGGGATGTCAGGAGTAAGCTTTTTACGCACCCTCATTAAACCGCCGCTGGTAATTTTCACCACAGCCTATCCCCAGTATGCCGTCGATGGTTTCGATCTGGAGGTCGTTGATTTCCTGCTGAAACCTTTCTCCTTTGAGCGGTTTTACAAGGCGGTAAATAAAGCCAAAGAACGGTTTACCGTACGATCGGCGGACCCTGTGAACCGGAAAATTACGGTCAAGGCGGACAAAATGATTTATCAGATCGATCTCGATGATCTCCTTTACATCGAAGCCTGCGGCGATTACACCTCGGTTTTCTGCACCGATAAAAAACTCATCACGCACGAAACCCTGAAGAGCTGGGAGGAGAAACTCAAGGGGTATTCCTTTCAGAAGATCCATCGTTCGGTACTGATCAACCTTCAGAAAGTTGATCATATTGACGGAAATAAGGCAGTTATTGGTAAATATAAAGTGATCGTTTCAGAAGCCTATCGCGAACAGCTGATCAGCCAGTTGCTGGCCCGGAATATCACGCGTGTTGGCTGAGCCAGGGGGATTAGGCTGTTAGGCTGTAGGCTGTTAGGAAGAGACTGCATCGTAGCCGAACCCTGCTCCCAATTTTTCCTTTTTCATTCCTAAAAGCCTAAACTCCTACAGCCTAAAAGCCTAAAGCCTATTAGCCTTATTTTGCATTTTTCATTTACTTATTTCCTCCTGTCCCTTTAAATCTTAAATTTGTCCATTAAAACATACCGGATGGTCGAAATATGTGCATTGGCTTCAGGCAGCAATGGGAATTGCTATTATATTGGAAATAAGGAAGATGCCATTCTGGTGGATGCCGGTATCAATTGCAAGCAGATCCTGGCGCGGATGAAAATCAAGGGCCTTGATCCTTCGAAGCTCAGGGGCATATTTATCACACACGAACATAATGACCACGTATGCGGAGCGAGGGTGCTTGGTAAAAAGCTGGATATTCCGGTTTATATGACCAAAGGGACCTATCAATCACTCTATTTTACCAATCAGCCGCTGGCAGTACGGTTCATCGAACCCCACCAGCCGGTCATGTTAATTCCATTTATAATCCATCCGGTGTTAAAAAACCACGATGCGCGGGAACCAACCTCCTTCCGGATTGATTACCAGGGAATAAACATCGGAGTCTTTACCGATATCGGCTCCCCCTGTCAAAATGTAACTTCACATCTGAAAGTCTGCCATGCGATCTTTCTCGAAACCAATTATGATGAGAAAATGCTTTGGGAAGGCTCCTACCCTCATCATCTGAAACAGCGGGTCGCCTCTGATGTTGGACATTTATCGAATAACCAGGCAGTCGAGCTTCTATCCGAATATGCGGGCCCCGACCTGAAATGGGTATTGCTCAGTCACCTCTCCGGAGAAAACAATACCCCTCAGATCGCCTATGATGCCATGAAACATCTTGAAAACCGGTTCAACCTGGTGGTCACCTCCCGCAAGGAACCTACGGAAATAATTACAATAAAGAGATAGTCGCAACTTAAATGAATACATTACATTTAATCTTATATTTAGGGTATTCATTATCCATAACAGGCATGAAGATTTTTTTAATTGTCTTTACCATTATTGTTATCATATTACTTTTACTTCAATTTGTGACTGTGATGTCGACTCAAAAGACTGAACGCCAAAAATACATGGTAGTTCATACGGCGCCGGAGTTCGAAATAAGATTTTACCCTCAGGCTGTTTTTGCCACCATTTATTCATCCGCTAAAACTTACCGCGAATTGGCAAGTCCGGGATTTCGCAGATTGGCGGCCTATATTTTCGGAGGCAATGATTCCCGGACCAAGATTTCAATGACTGCTCCTGTTCAGATGAATATCAACGATTCGTTATCGGAGATGAGTTTTGTGATGCCTGCGGAATATGAGACAGAAAAACTTCCGAAGCCCAATGATTCGAAGGTCACAATTCACAAAACCCAGGACGAGTATGTAGCAGCAATCCGATTCGGAGGTTTTGCCTCTGATGAACAAATACTCATTAATTCGGAAAAGTTAAAAAACCTCCTTTCCTCAAAGGGAATTGACTGGTCGGGACGTTTTCGCTATTTAGGTTATAATCCTCCCTGGCAGTTAATTGGACGGCGAAATGAAATTATTGTTTCAGTAAAATGGGGGGATAATTAATGGCAACAGGAGTTATTCAAAACGAGATTTTTGGAAAGGACTATTCCTCACTTAACAATTTTAATAAAGGTGAATATGAAAGTTGCACATTTAAAAACTGTGATTTCTCACAGGCCGATTTATCCAATTTCACCTTCATCGATTGCAGGTTTGAACTTTGCAATCTCAGCATGGCGAAAGTCAGGAATACCGGGCTAAAGAGTGTCAGATTCATTAATTGTAAACTCCTAGGTGTTAACTTCAGCGATTGCAACCTGTTTTTGTTATCCATCGCTTTTGAGAATTGCCTGATGAACCTGACCTCATTTTACAAGCTCAAGCTAAAAGGGACACGGTTTAAAAACTGCGGTCTCCAGGAAGCCGATTTTACAGACTCGGATCTCTCGCTCGTCAGTTTTGATAACTGCAATTTTGAAAGAGCCATCTTTGAAGGTACCAACCTCGAAAAGGCCGATTTTCGAACCTCCTTTCATTATTCCATCGATCCGTCAGTTAACCGGATTAAAAAAGCAAAGTTCTCCCAAAGCGGATTGGCCGGGTTACTGGACAAATACGATATTGTGATCGAATAATTTTTTTTCCCCCGCAGATTTCGCAGATACTCGCAGAAAGATCTGCTTATATCCGTGCTATCTGCGGGAGAACTCGCGCAATGATTCTTTTCCAACTGATTTTCAGAAACGTATTAGGAAACTTGATTATGCTTTAAAAGCTCCGGTGTCTACCCATTCGCTCTTCAGCAGCGACCACCAATCATCAGCCAGCCCTTTCAGTACATATTCATACGGTAACCAACCATATCCCGCCATTCCCCACCCGGTTCCCCAGGAATTCCGGATAAGTATTGCACCAGTAGTTTCCAAGCCACCCTTATTGGCATTCTTAATTTTAAGGGTGTCATCATATCCTACAGCCATTATTGCATGACCTCCTACAATTTTTTCACCGGCAGTCGGATAGGGTATTTTTCCGGTTGTTGCAGCCTGTGTATAGGAATTATAAACGGTGAAGCCAAACATAGCTGGAAGGCCTGCCGATAGATTAGTCTTGATCTGATTCAGCAAATTTGCTGAAATTGTACCCGGAGGATCCAGACGATAGTAGCTGATTGCCTGGTAATTTTGGGCGTAGGCGAAACAAAAAGGGGTTGGCTCCTTATCAAAATCTGCTACAACATAGGGCCAATACTCTTCAGGCGGTATGCCAAACAGGACTAATGCACCCATAGTAGATCTAAGAAATGCCCCTGTATCTCCGGTCGAATGGAGCATATCCCTTGTCACCTTATAAAGGAAAAGCCTCGAACCATCGATATATTTTCCAAATGCCCGCCGCTCAAAATACTCGACCATTCCAACACCAGCATTTGCAGTGCAAGAGCCAAGTGAACCCTGGTCTTCTACCGGAGAACACCATGCCCTTAAATCGACTGATGCCGGTAGACTTAACAGTTTATCCACCCCGATTTTTCGAAGCATTGGTTTCACATCACCATGTTCGGTTGTGTAGTCCCTGAAGTCGGGATAGTCTGGTAACCATCCCAAACCTTTTTTTCCAATCAATTCGCTCATATCCTATTAATTTTTAGTGGTGACTGATGATGTATGATGCAAGGTAGGCTCTCACCAGTCCTAAAAGCCCGGGAATATTAACCTTGATTGAATCAACTCCTTTTTTTGATTGACTTTCCAATCAGGGTACAGATACGTTATCGAAATGAGTTTTGTTACCTGAAATCTGCATTTTCTTTTCATGCATCTAATTCTCCGGCAAATCCTGAAGTGACTTTTTCTAGTTTTTATAAATTCTGATGGTTTATTTTATTTTCTTTGTCCGCTTATTTAAACCCATTTCAAAATATTTTGATGACCCGATTTCATATTCTATTATTAGTTTTTTTGGTAGCATTTCAAAGTCTTGCCTCTGCCCAGGAAAAAACCGCTCAGCTTCAGGGTAAAATATTTACTCCAGACAATCAACCGGCTTCATTTGTCACTGTTATTATCAAGGGATTGGGTTTAAAAGTAAAAGCGGACAGTCACGGTACTTTTATATTTACAAGTCTTCCTCCTGCATTCAACGATACACTTATTGTGTCAGGCATTGGCTTTTCAACCTTTAAACTGCCTATTGAGTTGCAAGATAATCAGGATCTTAGACTTAGGAATATAATTCTGTCGTATGGTATAAATCAGCTCGGTCATGTTGAAATTACCGGTCGTCAGACCACTTCCTATAAAAGTGATTATTCCTATCTGGCCAATAAAACACAATCGGCATTAATCGATGTTCCCCAGTCTGTTTCCACGGTAACCAAGGAGTTGTTCAATGACCGGATGCAACTTCATCTTACTGATGCCCTCGAAGAGGTTTCGGGGGTAACCCATTACTCTGGTTACGACGAATATAATATCCGTGGCCTTCATGCAGATAACCCACATTTGATTAATGGGTTACGGACTTTCAATACATCCCTTACGACCCCTCTCCTGTTAAACGTTGAACGGATAGAAGTGATTAAGGGGCCAACCAGTGTATTGTATGGAAATGCCGATCCCGGTGGTACAATCAATCTGGTTACCAAGAAACCTTTACCCCAAGAGCAATATAATTTTATAGTAGGGGGAGGAAGTTGGAATGCGAACAATTTCCAAACAGATCTTACCGGTCCGATGAGTAAATCCGGGACTTTGCTTTACCGCTTAAATGCAGGCTATGAAGATAAAAATTCATTCCGGCACGGTTATTTCCTGAAAACTTACCAGCTGGCTCCATCCTTCTCTTTCGTTCCGAACAAAAAATGGGAGGTTAACCTTGATCTGTCGCTGACCTCAACCAACAGTGTGGTTGATCGGGGACAGCCTGCCTTTAACAATGAAACCGGACTTTCATCCACCCCTGTCAACCTGTCCCTTATTCAACCCGGTGATTATCTGAAAGAAACAAGTGTCTCTGCACTTCTTTCAACCAGTTATAAATTCAATGATCACCTCAGCTACAATGCCGGCATTCTATACTTTGCCACCAATCAGAATCTCTCAGAACATTTTTTGAACAGCTATGTCACCAACGATTCCGTGTCGCTTGGTTACAATAAAAGTGCTGTAAATACCTCTACGATTACTTTTACCAATTATATTACTTTTCAATTTAAAACCGGTTGGCTGAAACACGAACTCCTTACAGGATATGATTTTATATCCTCGAATGTAAATTCGGATCAGTGGAATGGCTCAATACCAGGCTTAGACCCTGAAAACAAGGGCCTGGTTGGTGGCTTTAGCCTTAAGCATCCCCGATATTCTGCAAAACCGGTCACTTCATACACTCAAATGGCTCCCGATAGTTCAGGTGAAGATGATGACGGAATCTATCACACACATGCCTTGTATGTGCAGGATCAGGTAACCTTTCAGAAATGGCAGCTGGTTGCCGCGCTCAGGTCTGAATTATATACAGCAGGAGATGCAGATGCAGCTGATGCCCCTGTCTCACATATCAACAAATTAATTCCAAGAATTGGATTAAACTACGCGGTATCCAAAAATACCCGTGCCTACGCGACCTATAATCAGGGATTTGATCCCTTCGAACCGGCTGCAGTCACTCAGGTTTTTAATGCCACTTATAAGCCGGTGAACAGCCAAATGGGAGAAGCAGGTGCCAAGGCAAATTTCTTTAAAAAACAGATTATTTGCATCGGTTGCAATCTACCAGATCATCATTAATAACGTGGCAGTTAACGCCAATGACCTATCGAATCCGGACCTCTATGTACAGCGGGGAGCAGAGCGTTCTCGCGGGATAGAAACCGAAGTACAGGGCAACCTCCTGTCAAATCTGAGTGTTGCCTTAAATTATGCCTTTAATGTGACTGAAATCAGCAAAAGCGTAAATCCTGCCGAAGTTGGCCGGATTATTGAAAATGCGCCTCATAACA
>Ga0364866_10363_pt1 | contig 29218 bp, 25 predicted proteins | sample ExccelAu500001D3_3_FD_206913 | JGI IMG/M metagenome (GOLD analysis project Ga0364866, IMG submission 206913) | Enriched cells from Trout Bog Lake Hypolimnion, Wisconsin, USA - BchlTB.Aug13.5000.01.D3 | ecosystem: Environmental > Aquatic > Freshwater > Lake > Hypolimnion/Profundal zone | place... | reverse complement strand
GACTCAGAATGGATCGCGAAGAATCCGGCGAAAGGCATAAAGCTGCCAAAGCTAAGACAAGTTCCGACCTTGCCCTACTCAAGTGAGGAATGGGAGAAGATCCTCTGGGCGCTCGACGCATACGGCGAAATTCACGCTCAATCTCCTGAACGGATTCGCAGGCAGCTAAAAGCCCTAGTCTTGCTGATGCGATATTCAGGATTGAGGATTTCTGATTGTGTGGCATTGACGCGTGATCGAATTGATTCGTCGGGGCGATTATTTATTTATCAGGCGAAAACGGGAAGCCCTGTAATGCTGCCAATTCCTCGCGAAGTTCTTCAGGCGCTGGAATCTTGTGATGAAGGGAATCCGTACTATTTCTGGTCGAGCGAAGGGAAGATGAAGTCAGCTTTGACGGATTGGCAAATGCGCCTCAAGAGAGTGTTCGTGATTGCCGGAATTCCTGACGGCCACGCGCATCGACTTCGCGACACGTTTTCAGTTGATCTGCTGTCAAAGGGAGTTCCACTCCAAACGGTTTCCGTTCTGCTTGGGCATACCAGCATAAAGACAACCGAGAAGCACTATGCGCCGTTCGTCCAAGCGACACAGCTCGCTCTTGATGCAGCGGTAAAGATGTCGTGGAACTCAAAGGTGATACGTCATACCAAGACTCTCAAGTAGTACTTGCTCACGCCTCCCGGTGAGCGTTCGACTTCCAAGTAGCCGAAATGCTCAAGCTCTTTAATCGCCTTGATTGCGGTGGGGCGGGAGGAGTGAGCTTCCCTGGCGATTGTCGCCGTTGAAGGAAAGCAGAAGCGCTTGCCACGGAAGATGTGAACAGTCAGAACCCAAAAGACGATCAGGCAGGAGCGCGACAGGCGCTCGTCCATGAGGATCTCGGTTGGGATAATCGAGAAACCCGTCTTCCACTTCATGGGTGAATTCCGCGTGTATTTTTTTAATAGTCCCGTCTTATTCCATTTTTCTGATTCCATTCTTCTTGTTTGTGTAAAGTTTCTTTACAGCCACCTGTCAAGAATCTTTACCGGTGGGTGTAAAGATCCTTTACTGGTAGGCCGGAGCGACTCTTTAAGCGAAAAGCCCTTTAGCCGGAGCACTCACAGATTGCTCCGTGGATGCCACCGCTAAAGGGCTCTGAATATCTCTCGGTGTATCCTCCGGCTATCCATTTCTGGATATCTAAAGCATAGACCATCAACGAGAGAAGTCAATGCGCTACAGCGGGCTCATCTTGGCCAATGTGCCAGAACAAAAGTCTCGCGTTGCACGATGAGAATTGTACACTTGGTTCACAAATCGAACGCTCTCACGATTATGTGTCAAATCCATGACGAGGTTCATTTTCCACATGACAAACAATGCGTTTCCCAAGGGCAGGAAATGGAATTTCTGCTTCGACAATCTGAACTATCCTGCGCCGGTTGGAATCCATTTCAGCTACGCAACACTCATGCAAGAGCTGGGACAGGAGACGGTTCTGATCCTAAGAGAAGAGCGGCAGTTCATGACCGGCTTGCGCAAGCATGGACCATTCGTTCTTAACATCAAGTCGGGTGCGGTGCGCACCAGCGCCGGGCCGATTGTGTTTATGCTCTGGTGGTTTCCGCCAATGATTGATGACATGCCATATGCGCTTTATGAATTGCTCATCAGTCCGTCCCCGCCACCAACCATATCGGACCTCTTGCAGAAAGCTTCTCGCCAAACTCATTTGCATCTGGTGATGCTTGACGAGGAGCAGGAAGTCTTCGATGTGGTGGAGTTTGAGAATGTGTATGGCCTCGGCAACCTTCTCGAAGCGTCCCGTGAGATCGGCGCTACTCTGACGGGCTACGACTTCGAGGCGGCCAAGAAGGCATTCAATAAGGAGATTTCATTGGAAACGTTGTTTCGCATGTAGTGATACTCAATCGTTCTCCGCATCCGGCGAGATGTTTCACATTTTTATAGGTTATATCTGACGCGGACTCTGTTGAGCTCTGCCGAGATCGCTCGGTCCGCCATTTCCTGAACAGCTTGTGTCGGGACACAATACTGCCCCAGAATGTTCGACGCTCGCGATATATCGTCAACAAAGGATTCATGCACATCTGAGAGGTGCCCATCAATTCCCATCTCTTCGCGTTTCGCTTTGTCGGTAAGGTTGTAGATGGCTAAAAGATCGATGCGATGTGGATAATGCACAAATCCGTCGTTTCGCTCGGAAGTAATTCCATATCTGATTTCATCACTGTAATCGGCATGTTTGCCACACCTGACACATCCATATTTGATGACAATATTCAACTCCTTTTCGCGTCGAGTTTCATAAAATACTTCACGCAGGTTGCTTGTTAGGAGTTGCGCTAATCCAGGAGAATCCGTTCTGACGGGATACTGCACGGTTTCTTCTCGGACCTTAAACGTTGCAATGTGCCCTTCGACTTTCACAAACACTTTCCATTGGAGCCCTTCACCTGGTTTCTCCTTGTCGGCTAATGCAAGAAGCCGTTTAAGGTCTTCGCGGCGAATTGTAAAGGCAATGCTCATATCAGAGTCTCTCCTTGAGCACATCATCAGCGTTCAGGATTTGCTTGCCGGACACTTTTAGCTGATCGCAAATGGCGAGCGTGCGGCTGTTGGGAGCGGCGTGAGGGACGAAGACGCGGTCGGCTAATGCGCCGACGAAGCGGTTGCGGGCTTCGGCCAGGGATGCTGTTATGCGCTTCTCTTTGGGTGGAAATGGGGACAGGATCAAAAGCCGACCGGCGTTGAAAGCGGGAATCAACTCAGGCTTCAGGTGCATACCGACTATGGAGCGGGCAGGAACCCAGATCACGGGCTGGCGGCCACGGAGTAGGATGCCGAGGCACTCCCACTCCATCACAGAGTGGAAGCCGCCAATGAGAATCTGGCCCTCGTCGCGCATTCGGGTGATTGCGTCAAATGTCTTGAGGACCAGAGAGCCGGGGCATTGCGAAGAACAGAAGAAGCCGGTCCTGGGCTGATCGAGAACTTCAAGCGGGCCAGCGGCCCAGAACTCAGTCGGCGCGTCCGTACCAAGAGCAGTGAGCAATGTCTGCGGATAGCCAGAGCTTCCTTGGTGAACAGCCGCGATCTGCTCTTTGAGGATCATGGTTATTCCTCATCTTCGTCCGTATCAGCATCAGCGCCGAGGCGATACTTGATGTCGTAATTGACGATGAAATCGCACTCTTCTTCGGTGAAGCCATAGTGTTCAGCGAGTACCGAATCAATGCGATCGATGATCGGCTTCGATCCTCCAGCGTAAAATTCCGCATACGAAATCCGGTCATTGTCTTTTGTGGTAATCGTCTTCCGGATTGCATTTCTCCTCAAGTCGCTCATGAGTTCTCTGTTCAATTCGATCAGGCGACGGTCCATCAGTGCCGCATGTGGAACTGTAAAGTTAGAAACAAGAGTGTCGCTGAGGTGGAAGCAGTCGCCAAAGACAATAAAATACAGGTAGAAGAGACTGCTATTCATAACTGCACTTATAGAATTGGCAAGATCTGCGTTTTGAAAATAGAGATAGCGCCCGTGAGCTGGAGCGCCAACTTCCCCATTTTTTGAGTAGTATGGCAGACCAACTGTTGCCTTCACCCAATATTGAGTAGCCTCCTGGTAGAAAATGAAGTGCCTTGACGATTGTGATGACAAGGATATTCCCAGTGGTTGATTTGCAGCATCTTGAAGTCTTCCGATGATGCTTCGAGCCGCTAGAGACCCTGTCTTCGGAAAGTGCTTTCCGTTAAATTGTTCACTACTGTTTGGCGCAAAGCTCAGGATCGGAAACAGTGTGGAGCGTGCTTCAGTAGGCCAACGCTGGTATCGGGCCACAACCTCAGATCTAATCCCGCCTTCATCCTTCATGCACGTAAACACCACACTTCTGCAATGCTCCAGCCCGTCAAAGAGCTTTCCTGGCCGATCATCGAACGGAATTACCGAAATGAAATGTGATGTTCCTCTGAGCATAGATCGAACGGAATTCATCCGTGATGAACTCGTTAAGGGCAGTTGTACTATGAAACTGATCCGGCCGTGAGTGCGTGCAAGGCTCACCGCTCGTTCTGTTGTAATCCCGTGCAGATTGCCGCACGATTCAGTCGAATACCCGTAAAGCTGGTAGAGCTTCTTTACCGCTGCGTACTCTTTCCAAGGTGGATTTCCGATAATGACATCGAAGCCTCCTAAAGCTAGGATTCGGTGGAAGTCACAGAACCAGTGAAATGGTCTGTGCGATTCTTTCCATTTCTTGGCACCAGATTTCTTTATTCCGTACTCGCCAGAGAGGTGGTCGTTGAGCTCATCTTCAAGCTCGGAGAACCGGCGGCGTAGTTCTGCCTTGTCCTCTGTGGTCACGGTCCCATCAAGCTCGGTCTGCTGCTTGCGGAATAGCTCCACGGCGGAATCAAGGACCTTTGCCTTGTCTTCAATTCGACTCATGGCATCGCCGAAGTCGAACTTCGATGTGACGGCCTTCTCTACATCCTCGTACCGCGCATAGCCTACCAGCGTGTTGCCAGCGCGGATGTTGAAGTCAATGTCCGGCAGCGGCTCGATGCGATCCTGCGATTCCACCTGAGCAACCAGTTTTAGGAAGAGCCGCAGCTTGCAGATTTCAACGGCCTCTTCCATGATGTCCACACCGAAGAGGTTGTTGACGATGATGGACTTGAGGATGAAGTAGTCCCGCTTGGGGTGGCGGTCGGCATCGGCCAGGGTCTTTTTGAAGCCCTCGAACTTCTTGGCGTGATGCGGTCCGGCGGCCTCCATATCGTTCACAAACGCCTGCATCTGGATGAGGCAGGCAGTATAGAGTGGTTTGAGGATGTTGAGCGCCGCGAAGAGAAATGCACCTGAGCCGCAGGTTGGATCGAGAACGGAGACCTTTTTGATTGCATCCCATAGGGCACGGAGCAACTCAGGGCCTTCGCAGTCGAGAATTGCGTCTTCCGCAAACCGCCGAATGTTGAGGTTCAGCGTGACAAGATCGTTGACCTGGCGGACCTCGCCGGCGGCCAGCTTTGCCTTGATGCTGCGATAGCGTTGTAAACGGTCGATGGTTTCGCGCCAGATCTCGGTGGGCAGCGCGAACTCCTCGGGAGCTTTCCGGTTCCATCCGGTGCGTTGGCCGACATCTGCAACTCCGGCTTCGATCTCCGGGGGAAGTTCGAGATCGGCGCCCTTCTTCATGGCATCGTAGATGTAGCGGTCCGGGTCATCCTGGAGCAGACGCCAGACAGAGCCCTCGGGAGCGAATGCGACGGCGCATCCCTTGCGAGCTTCGTCGAGCAGGAAAGGGATGATGGTGTTCTGGGCGATGTACTCGGTGATGTCCTCTTTGGTGTAGTACGCCCCCATCTGCTTCTGGTTGATGTACTTCTCAAAGATGTAACCGAGCACATCGGGATTGATCTCGTCGTCGTTGCGATTCTCGCGCTCGTCGAGGTGCCAACTGAACTCTTTGAAAAAGTCGAAGAGTTTTTGAAAGGCCTTGTCTGCGATGACGATGGTCTTTTCGTGATGGGACTCGATCTCGTGTTTCTGGAAGAGCCCGCCGTTCAGATAGGGAATCTCGCCAAGCAACTTGTTCGTTGCGGCTGAGCGCTCTTCTTTCTTGCGGGCGAAGCCCTGAAAGAAGAGCGGACAGAGGAAGTCGCGGTAATAGGCATCCGGATTACGGTCGCGGCTCTCTTTGAGCTTGTTGCGCAGGTAGTCCTTGTCGCCGTTCAGGAAGCCCTTCTCCTGAATGAAGTAGAGGAACATCAGACGATTGACCATGACGGAGGCATACCAGCTCTCCATCTGCTTGTCCGGAATCCCCTTGATAAAAGCAAGGAAGGCAGAGTGCTCGGTCTTGAATCGCTCGTAGAACTTCTTGGTGACCTTTTCTACATCGAATGTCTTGAGCTTGCCAATAACACTTGTGAGAGTGAGGACCTCTTCCTCTTCAAGCGTGAAGGCGAGACTGTCGAGCTTTTGGAACAGCAGTTCGCCCGATTGCGATGTGGAGTAGTGGTGTGAACGGACCGCTTTTGGCTTCCCCGGCTCGTTTCGTACCCACTGCCACACCTGGCGGCCATGCGTCTGCTCCGCGAAAACGATCAGGTGCTCGAAGTGCTCGCGGGCGATTAGCTTGTCGAGCTTGACGCGAATGGAATAATCCGGGATGGATTCGGCGACCAGGACGACTACGCCGCGCTTCTCGGCGACGGCCTTGAAGCAGTAGTCGGCACCGTCTACCTGCTTGATGAGTGTGGTGGAGAGGTTGTCCCAGCCGAGTTCTTCGATGAAAAGTTTGCGGAATTCAAATGCTTTGAGCCACTGCCGAGCACGTTCACGATCAATTGCCATTCGATTGTCCCTCTACGAGCCCGAGTGAACAGATGATTTGTGCCAGGGTCTCCTGGTCGTCGTCGCCTTCGATGACGCTGAGCCGTCCTGCTTCACGAAGTCCGATGGCAAGCTCCGCCAGTGACTCGTCCGTCGAGTCGGTCTTCATGTGCCGGTTCAATATGTCCGTTGCCATCGGGCGAAGCGGGTACTTGTATATATCTTCAAGGGTTCTTTGCAGAGGAAGAGTGTCAAACAGGGTACCCTGTACTGCGTTTGTATACCGCTTGAGCCGCTCGTAGGCGCGATAGCGGGCTCCGGTGGCACTGCCCAGCCCGCCGCCGACGATCTTCTCCTCCGCTGCAAGCTCCTTGACCGCGCTCTCGACCAGATCGTGATGGTTGGGAAGCCGAGGCACTGCCGGAGTTTCTGGAACGCACTCTGCGGCTTTGAGAATCCGGAACGGTGAATCGGTGACACGCTTGCCCTTGGCATCCACCCATGCCAGCGAGTCGGTTCCGCTGGCGGTTTTCAGGTAGACCAATGCGCCCTGGGTTGATGGCTCCGCGTGGTCGTGTTGCTTGGCCGTATAGACCACATTCGGCATGTCCTCGATGGTCTTCTTGAGGCGTGGATCTTTGGAGATAGCGTCTTGCCAGATTTGATAAGCAAACGATACGAGATCAACTTCGGAGTCTTCCTCACCGTCAAGTAGGCCGGACTTTTCGTGATAGAGATCGGTGACGGCCTTGTTGTGCCGGTCGTCGTCGAAGAAGGATTCATCGGTGCCGACAACCTCGGAGTTGGCGTGGAGGCGGGCGCGCACCTTTGCGCGAAGGCGAATGATCGTTTCGATTCCGTCTGCGGGCAGGAAGCTGTAGCAGAGGATCTTGTCGGATTTCTGGCCGATACGGTCAACGCGGCCTGCACGCTGGATGAGTCGAATGATCGTCCACGGCAAATCAAAATTGACGATGATGAATCCGTCCTGGAGGTTCTGTCCTTCGCTGAGGACATCAGTGGCAACCAAGACTCGTAGCTCTTGGTCAGGCGCTATCGCCTTCTTGTTGCTTTGTGGGCTGAATCGATAGGCAAGGTCGGTGACGTTTTCCGAGTCGCCTGTCACTGCTGCGGTTCTCTTGATGCCAGCGAGAGTAAGCTGATGGTTCAAATAGTTGACCGTATCGCTGAACTGGCTGAAAACCAGAATCTTCTCTGTCTTGTGCTTCTGTGTCACCAACTTGATAAGAGCTTGAAGTTTGGAATCTCTTTGTGGATTCCAAACGGCGCAACGATCAAAGATCTGCATCAGGGACTTCGAGTCCGCGAGAAGGCCACTTTGGAGCTGGGGCTTGAAAAAGCCCGGACGAATCCATTGGAACCGTGACCGGTAGCTGTTTACATACTGCGCGTAGACTTCGGCGGCGCGAGCGCGAAACGCACTAACAGTGCGCAAGTGGCCGTTCTCTTGTTTGAGCTCATCCAATAATTCCCGTGTCATCGTATCGGAATCGGATGAGGAGGTGTCTAGCAGGCCAGAGTCCTGAGTGCCAACGGGAATCTCCAACCCATTTTCAAGAGCGTGGAGGAAGATGAAGTTGCGGAGGATGTGCCTCTCTACAGAGAGCAAGAAGCTGTGACCGCTGCTCTCAAGCCGCTTGAAGAGGTTGCTCCGGCAGAATCCCATGAGCCTTGTACCAGCAGCGGAGAGGTTTGCCAGCATGTCTTCGTCCGCCTTTGAAGCAACGATGGATGGCTTCTCCAGCAAGAAATTGCCCAAGCCGTACCTGGGCAGATTCAGGCCGTTGACGATATCGACGACTGGAGAGGAGTAGAGCCGGGCATATTCATCGGTCGGATCGTTCTCATCCACTACGAAGGGAAGCTTCTTGGGAAGGCGGTCAGGGAAGTACGACCGAGTTCCATCTTTGAACTCAAGATATTTCCGCCCGTTGTCCAGGTCAGTCTTGGCATAGTTCGCTTTGATGAAACCGCGTGTTCTGCGAACCATGTAAAGGCGCATCAGGTCACGCCAATCGTCCGGGTACTCGCTCTTTTCAAATGCGGCCAGAGTATTTGCTCCGCATTGGAACTTGCCCCTGAACTGTGCGCGGTCAACCACCTGAAACAACCGCTCTGGACCTATTCCAAGCTCCTTGTCGGGCGGCACGAAGAGCCGCAGTTGGCTGGCCAGATCAAGGTAGTCCTTGTTGTACGGTGTCGCTGATAGCAATATGCATTTGCTGTCGTTCTTCTGGATGTATTCAAGAATTGCCTTGTAAGTCTTTCCCTCACGGTTCCGCAGGTTGTGGCTTTCGTCGAGAATGATGAGCCGATACCGGCGAAGATCGGGAAGTTGCTGCAACACCTTGGAATAAGAAATGACCTTGCAGGATGGGAGGCGATAGGTGTGGCAGTAGTCCTCCCACATTTTGACTAGGTTCAGAGGACAGAGAACGAGTGATTCGAGCATGAGCTCGTCTGCCAAGACCCTTGCGAGGGCCGTCGCCATCAGCGTTTTGCCGAGACCGACTACGTCGGCGAGCAGAACCCCGCCGCGCTTCTGGACGTGATGAGCAGCGATCTTGACAGCTTTTTCCTGGAACTCGAAAAGCTGATCGCCAAAGTCCTTCGGTATACCATACCGGACAATCCCCTCCCTCGCCTCTTGTGAGAGGTGATAGGCCATCTTCACGTAGATATGGTGCGGCGGAATTGGCTCAGGACGTGCCCAGCTCTGATCAATGATGTCCGCAATCTCGTCAGAGATATCTAGACACCATCTGTCGATCCATCTATCGTTAAACCATTTGGCCAGCTTTTCGCAGGCATCGTGGTCTGTTACATCCACGTTCAACTCGCCCTGCTTCGACAGGCCAGCAAAGGTCAGATTGCTGCTACCGAGGAAACCGTTAACCGGACTGACCGGGTCATGCCGAAACAAGAGGTAAAGCTTTGCGTGTAAAGGGTGGCGCAGGTGAAGTTTGACAACCACCTTCCTGCCGCGAATCTGCGCGGATAGTCTTCGGAGTCCGGCTTCGTCAGCATCCGTGGGAGCACCTAGAGTAAGCTGAATCCTGAACTGCTCAGCGAGGGCTTTCTTCAGGCGTATCGCAGTCTGGTTGTCGAGCTCGGCATCTTGCTTAATGATGCCGTATGCTCCAGCAATCTCCCGCTGAGGGAGCGTCTGCATGCCGACCAAAAGGCGGCAGCACTCACCATCACCGCCGGCCCACTTTTCGATCTGTTCGTCGAGTTGTCTCCATCCCCTCAGGTTGAAGTAACCAACGCAGAAATCGGACCTGTGGGATACCGACAGCGTAGTCTTTAGCGCCGGTAACAACTGGTGATCGATGTTGTCGAATATTCGTGGCATCGTGCAACATCCATTCTTGAAAGGTCTGGTGCAGTAGTTCGCTATCGAGCAGTTTTCGATTCAATGCTCCGAATCGACGGCCTCGCGGTCGCGGCTTGCTCAGGTCGAGTTTGAGCCCTCTCCTCAATATCCTGAAAGAGATCTGCCAGGGAGATTCCCAAGGTCATTGCCACCTTAAGAATGTTGTGGAAGCTCAGGTTGCTTTCTCCGCGCTCCATCGTTCCCATGAAAGTTCGGTGGACGCCACATTTGTCGGCAAACCCTTCCTGCGAAAAGCCTTGCGCCGTCCTGAGCTCTCTGATTCTCTGGCCCAAAGCCTTCAAGAACAGCTTCAGTTGATCTTCTTTCATGCTCGAAAGTTTGTCCTAGTAGCCCAGTTTACGTCTACAGTATTTGAATTGGCATTAAATACATAGTATACTATTCCCACGTTACCGATTACCCGGTATGGAAAGGAGGCGCCAGATGAAGAGCTTGAATGGCTTGGAAGGTGGCGGCGGCGGTGGTGGCGGCTAATCCACCTCATCCCTCGAAATATCTATTTGAAGACCCAAGCGCCCGCGCCGGTCTCACAGTTCTCAATGCAATTCTCACTCGAAACACTCGTTGCCCTGGCGACGATCATTGGTACGGTCGCCAGCATTCTGGCCTTCGTTCAGGTTGGCGCCTGGCTTGTGCTGACATGTTTGGTGTTTGTCGGGCTCGCAATCTTTGCGGGCTGGTATGCGCGTAGGCAGCGAGGCAGGGTCAAGGCCTCGTCAATCGAAATCGAAGGCCACAGCATCGACTCGCTGAACATGGCCAACATCAAGCGACGAACCAATCGCACCCTCGTGATCCAGGAAGCGCTTCACACAGCACGAATCGAAGGCGACAACCTCGACATCTTCTGGGAATACGCCGGATACTGCCGGGCATCGTGCGAGAGCGCCATGGAGTTCAGTGTGGACTCGGACAATAGCACGCCATTTGCGAGCATGATCTGTACCGCTTTCGATCTGGTCAGAGACCCTCAGATGGCCCGGCCAATCCGGCCGCTTCACATCGGAAGCGATGGCATCTCCCACAAGATCGCAGTGCCCTTTCTTGAACCGCTCGGCAAGCACAGCGAATTCAGAGTCGTGCTGCGATGCTCTCTGCCGGGATGTCTGAAATCCGCATTCGGCTACTACAGCGCAACCCTCTCTTTCGCACACGAAAATGTGCGGCGCACAGAAGTCCGCTTGATCTTCACAGATCGCCTTCCGGATTGGGTCCGCGTATATGATTGCAACGAGCGAAACGGCGCCGTGCTCCTAAAATCATTAGCTCCGGTTCGCAAAACGCGAAACGAAGCTGAGTATCTCGACGCCGAAGACTTTCGATGTGCGCGGTCGGCGCGCGTTTACGCGTTCTGGCGGCACGCAACCTAACGAGGGCCCATTGTGCCAGTTGCGTGAGGTTTGGCGACGTAATAGTTGCACTACCTACGACACCCTCCCGCTATAGGGGGACGGTATGGGCCTGAACCATACCGTCCATCCTGCTCAACGCTGAACGCGAATTTGTGTTGTGGTCCGAATGTCTGAGATTTGAACGCTACGAGTCGTAAGGTGATTCCTAAGCTCATTGAATACTGGAGCAGTTTTTTGAATATCTGATATTGTCAGAGCAAGAGCGAACGGAATGCCCGAAGGTGGAAAAGCCTCTTCTGATCGGACAAGGCTATCCAGGCACAACCTCCAATTGGAGGATTTTCCGATGCCACGCGGGAAAGCCTTGTGATATGCCTTAATTGGCCACCATTTCAGACCGTGAGTAATTAGTTCATGCTCGAACGGGGCATCCTCGTTAGCTTCTGGCAAGAATGCCTGAGCCACTCGTCCCATGAATGTCCCGTCATGTTCTTGCCTAAGATGTGCGTCAATGTTAATCCGCACAAATTCTGAACCAAATTCTCGATTCAGAGTAGGGCGATACACTAGAGTCATCCGTACGTCTCCTCTACATGCCCCCGTTGCACTATTCACAAGACTGCGTGGCCATGCAAAGTCGAATTGCAATTCCCGGCGTGTGTGCAAGATGTCGGAGAATATTAATGTTATGGCATGGTCTTCTGTTTCAAGCATCGCTTCACTTGATTTTGGCACACCATAACCAGCAAATTGACGGGCAATCTCAGCCAGCATCGGATCATTAAGCGGTGCTGGCAGAGAAGACCCTTGAATCAAAAGCGTAATGAGCATTTCGCGAGTAAGCGGCGACGCCACTCGGTTTTCGAGCATTGCAAGTGTTTTAGCTACTAAAGGCGACGCGTAGCTAGTCCCCTGGCCACTTTCAACCTGTCCGGCTACTCCCCATGAATGCAATCCGCTAGTCGTTCGTGAGTCAGGGAGTGAGCCTCCACAATGTGCAACATCTGGCTTGACGCCCACCCGGAGTCCAGGGCCACGGCGCGTGTAAGCGGCTGGGGCCCATTCTACGCGACCATTGCAGCAAGGAGCATTGACAGCACCAACGGCAATTGATCGGCTGCTTTCACACGGCTGAAGTATTGTGTCGGGGCTTGTCCTTGCAGCAAGCTGCTTAATTGCAAGGTCCGGGCTCGAAGGCCACTCAGGACGCACATCGCTGGGGCGAAGGTTTCCAGCAGAGATCACAAATAGCACATCGTGCTTATCAGCAATGCGATCCAGCAAACTGGCGACAATCCCATACCCATCTTCTTGAACAGGCTCTAGGATGTTTAAGCTCATATTGAAGATTCGTACACCGTGATCGCGTTTTGCGGTTTCAATCCCATTCTCGAGTTCCAACAGAAAATCAATAATGCCCTTGGGGTAGTATCCCTCAAAAGCTGCACTCTGGTCTGAATCGGGCAAAATGCCAACATCGAATAACTCACATCCATCGGGCTCGTTGCATACTGCTTGGCCATTTAATAGACGCGCGCCAACAAGAAGCCCTCCAATGAATGATCCATGGTCACGCCTTAGATGTTCTGGTGCGATAATCGAATGCTCGCCAAGCTTCCATGAAGACAAGTAATCACTAATCCCGCCGTCGATTACTCCGACCTTTGGGTATGAATAACCAGTATCCTTTTGAGGTACCGGCAGATGAGGAGCTGGATCACTATGAGGCGTCGCCGCTTCTGTCTGAATTCGAGTTGCCTCGATTATCGGTGGGAGCAAGATGCGACGTACGTAGGGATGGCTGTCGAGCAACGAAAGGAGCCGAGCATGAATCTCTCGCGTGTCTCCATCGTCAATGCTAATCGATGTTTGATTTGTTGGACGCATTGCAACCACGACTGAAGGTCGGCGATGCTTAAGACCCTCGACATCGATTCCGAAGGTCTCAACAAGCACATGGTTCTCTCTCGCCATTGTTACTATGCCGTTGGTGACGCGCTGGATGTAATCAGAAACTAGTTCAGGAAGAAAAGTGGGGGGCGGCGCAAAGAATTCTACAAAATAGGCCCCCGAAGTTCGGGAATCTGAAAGCCAGTGTATCGCCTCATCTACGGAAAAATGGCGCTTATCAGATGCGGTCGGGACCTCGATTGCATCGATTGCGCCAACCTCACTTCGTTGGTCAGATGGTGCGACGTAGACTCTTCCTTTCTTGCTCGTTTTTCGAATCGTCTGCGATTCTGCGGTCTGAATCTCGCTTTGAACTTCATTGATGTCGTCAAGAGTGACATGATAATAGAGCTCGCCAATGCTCGAAACTCCAATGCATGGGCGCTTATCAGGTGGAAATAGTGCGCGATTTGGACGATGGCTTTTTGCCCATGCTTCACGCCTGAGGTTTACTTTTACAATTCCTGCGTCAAATCCGGACTGTCGAAATACAGATGCGATGGATTGTACCTGATGAAACAACTTGTCGCGATGGTCGACGAAATCCTGGTCGCGATCTTGAAAGAAGTCCTTTGATGGTCCAACACGCCCAGGCTCGGGCGATACAAAATAGTCCCGAGTGTTGAGGATGACTTGCACCGGATTATTCGGCATGAACCGTAGTCCTTTCTGTTGAATTGTCTACCTTCAGCCACCGGCTAATTGTGGCTTGATCCTTGCCCAGGACAGTGCCAACCTCCTGTTGCGTAAGTCCGAGGTCCGGACTGGACATCATCTGCTTTGCAATCTCTTGCGGAGGCGCTGTTACCAACCGAAGTCTTTGGTCAGAATTTGCCGACGCGTTAATCACAGCATAGGCACGCATAGCATCGATAAGCGTGAAATCGCCTCTCGAATGGATGGTGGTATATCGCTTCAAACCACGCATCATGGCTTCAAGATCGCTGCCAGTCGAACCTTCGGTTATCCAGGAAAGGAAGCGGAGAGTTGCAGAATCTATCGGCAAGGGTGCGAGGTATCGCTCCAATATGGTCTCCCGCTCTTTTCGCTCAGGTACAGGAATCTTGATCCGAATCTCAAAACGCCTCCAAACTGCGGGATCCAATAAGCCTTCATGATTCGTAATCGCAAGGGTAAAGCCGAATGCAGTTCTCTTATCAATATTCTGCAAGAGCGTATTGACAACGCGTTTGATTTCCCCGACCTCCTGCGGATCATCGCGCAGCTTGGCAAGAGCGTCAAACTCATCAAGTAGTAGAAGGCATCTATACCGGTTCGCAAAATCGAACAAAATCCCGATATTGCGTGCCGTAGTTCCTAAGAACGAACTAATTAGGCCGTCGAGCCTAGCAAGGACAATGGGGAGGCCAAGGCGATCACCCATGTAATATGCAAGTTTTGTTTTGCCTGTTCCTGGCTTACCGAAGAGCATACATGTGCGTGGTGGCGCTGCGCCGATCGCTTCGAGTTGGTCAACATGTGACCACTCTTCGATAACGCGTTCGACCGCCTCGGCAAGATTTGGCGGCAGCACTGGGGAAATCGGATCTTCTTCCGGGAAATGGAGTTCACATAGCGGTGCAGATGTCTCTTTGTCGACCGGCGCCGTAACGCGAGGGGTTAGCGCCTCTCCTGGAAACACTGATGCTGATTGAATCAATCTACTTGGTTTTAGCTTCTCCTCGGACTTTTCTGATTTAAGGAGAGATTCGAGCGCCTCCGCTTCGCGGAGCTCGCCCTCAGTGCGGAGGGCCTTGGCAAGCCTCTCAACTTGGAACTTAAAAGCGGGGCCCGATACACCAAGTCCGATGCGGGACATAGTCCGAATTATGCGAAGTGTGTCGTTGTTCATGTGAGCACCAGACATTGATATGCAGCAAGACTGATACAGTATGCACCAATCCGCCTCGCGTATGCAAGAAAGAATCGTGATCCTAAGCGATTTCGTCTGGATTTCAAAGGCACGTATGGTGATGAATGCTCCAGCATCCTCTTGTAAGACGCAGAAAATAAACAGGATAATAGATAGTATCCTCGCTTCAGGAGCATCGAATTTTCAGCTCGCAGGCACCACAATATTTATGTAGGCCAAGGCACTCATCAGAAACGCATTAGGATCAACTCCGGAATTCAAACCTGATAATCCCGGTTCCTACCGCCAAAAACCCAAAACAGAGTCTTTCCGACTGAGCGCAGCCTATTATTACTGCATTTGCAGTATAATTTTACTGCAATGATTTCCCTTCGTTCCGAGCTGCGGCGCAAGGTGCTGACGTTCTTCCACATGAACCGGGAGGCGCGGGTTTACGTGCGTCAACTGGCCGCCGAACTCGATGCCGACTCGACAAACCTCTCCCGAGAACTGGCCCGGCTGGCACGTGAGGGGTTCCTGCGGGCAGAGCAGGAGGGCCGACAGCTCTACTACTGTGTCAACCTCGCCTACCCCTACCTGAAGCCAGTCTTCGCACTTCTCCAGGGCTCCGTGGGCATCGAACCCGCCCTGAAACGGGCACTCCAGCCGGTTTCTGGCATCGAGTCGGCTTGGATCTTCGGCTCCTTTGCCAAAGGGGATGCGGACTCGGCCAGCGATATTGACCTGCTGATCGTGGGCCAGCCCGACCAGGCGCTGCTGTCGCGGGAAGTGCGGAAGACGGAGAAGCTCTTGCACCGGGAAGTCAGCTACACTGTTTTCACTCCTCAAGAACTCGAAGCGCGCCTCGCCAGGCGCGACCCCTTTGTCACAGACATTTGGAACGGAAAGCGGATCGGGTTGATACAGAATGGCAACGACGAAGAAGCAGAAGATCGATCCCCGGCAGGTTAAGCAATTCCTGGCTGACGCGGAAAAGAAGGCTGTCGCGGCCCGGAAAAACCTTGAGATTGACGAGGAGACGGCCTACCAGACGGCCTATCAGGCCGTTCTGAAGGCCTCCCTGGCGCTGATGCTGAGCCATGGGCAGCGCCCTCGGGTCCAGCTTGGCCACCATGTCGCAATTCTTGAATTCGCCCAAAAGCACCTGGGCCCGGCGCTGGGACCCACCTTTGACCTCTTCGACCGGATGCGCCGAAAGCGCAACGACTCCTTTTATGACATCGCAATCATCAGCGAAGTCGAGGCGGGGGAGGCGGTGAATGCGGTAGACGGATACCTGAAAGTCGTCGCCTCCGACATTCAGAAGAGGATTCCGTGAGCTCGATGATCTTCGTCAGCTATCGCATCTTGGACACCAACGAAGTAGTTGCACGACTTGACGACAGCTTAGCCGCGGAGTTTGGTCGAGTAGCCGTCTTTCGCGACAAAACTCGACTTGCCGGTGGCGTCGATTGGCCTGAAACGATCGAAGAGAACGCCAAGTCTTGTCAGATCATGTTGGTCGTCATTGGAAAGAAGTGGGCATCGGAGAGCTTCAGCGAGGGCAAGTACAAGGGATTCCCGCGTCTGTATGATCCAGAGGATTGGGTCAGGAAGGAGATCACGCTTGCGCTCACTCCTGACAAATCCGTAATTCCAATTTTAGTTGATGGCGCGAAGATGCCGGATCGCAATTGGCTTGCGAACTTCGGACTTGAGCAGCTTGCAGACAAGCAAGGTGTGCCACTTCGCACCGATGATTACGATGATGATTTTTCCAAGCTTGTTGAGCTTCTTCGCGATACATCGAAGAACCTGCCCAGAGATTATCTACCGCTGCCTGGCAAGCACGAGGAAATCAGTGCCGCCGAGCGTCGCTGGAGTTATCTGCAGACGCATCCAATCCGGGGCGTTGAGATACTTCTCATTTTGAAGGATGAGGTGGGTGTCGGCTGGTTCCGCGAGGTGTTGGACGAGACGCAGCTCTCATTCACACATAGCTCTGAGTGTTTGCGTTTAGGGGAGCTGCTCAGCTTGGCACCGCCAGCTAACACGAAAGAACAATCAAGAGAAGACGATCAACCCCTGTGTTCATTTTGGGAGTTGTATTTGCCCGAGCATGGCTTCTGGGTGAAGAGGATTGCGCCAGAGTCGCACTTGCCTGGACGTGTCGCCGGATTTGATACAAGGGTGCCTTGGCCCTTACTGAAGGTGCCAGGTGTCACTCGACTGAATGAGATTAGCCTGCTCACCGATTTTGGCGTGTCTTTTCCAGCACGCATGTTCCATGTAGGTATTGAACACTTCGCCATCAACTTCGTGGGAGATGATTTCTCGTTTTCAATTGATCTCGATGAGCACGGTTTAGATTTCCTTCATGAAATGGCTCACGAACAACACAAAGCTATAAATGCTGGGGCTACCCCGATCCCGATTGGTGTTCACTTCAGTGGTTTGCAGCTACTTGAGATGTTCCGATTCCAATTGTTCCCTAAGAAACGAAAAAAGGACGACAAGCGTAACGTCGGGTTTAGCGGAGTGTCCGGCACCGGGGGCAAGGCAATAACTTTCTACCCAACAATGCCCCCGGGCTTCCATAACTCCACTGAATTTAACGATTACACATTCACATTCACGATGCCCGCCCGGATTGATAGCACAAAGGAAATCAAGCAATACAAGGAAAAGCTTAGAGAAAACCCTGCCGATACTGAGTCATATGTGAAACTAGCTGTGCTCTATCAATATGAGGGGAGATTGCACGAGTCAATTCAATGTCTGGAATCAGCCATCAAATGTGCTCCCGTGAATGACGATGTTCATGGTCTGATGGGGCAGGCATTGGTGAAACTTGGTCGATTCGACGAGGCGCTACCGCATTTTCGAAAGGCAGTAGATATGTCTCCGGCAAAGGCGATGGCCCACGCATCTTTCGGAGCATGCTTGCACGACTTGGGTGAACTTGACGAGGCACTTGTTCACTTCGAGACTGCTGTGAAGTTGGAACCATCTGACGCTAGGCACCAAGCAAACCTGCGATTGGCGCTTACGAATCTAAATCGATATTCCGAAGCAATCGCCCCTGCTCGTCGTGCGGTTGAATTGAACCCAGATGATGCCGAGAATGTAGCATTACTTGGCGTTCTGCTCGAAATGGATGGTAAAGCAGATGAGGCGATGCCTTACATTGAGAAAGCAACTCAGCTGAACCAAAACTCCGCAACTTTTCACGAATTGCTCGGAAATCAACTCGCGAAGAATGGTGAGCATTTGCGGGCGGTAGATAGTCTTCAGCGCGCCACGAAGATCGAACCAAATGCACATCGGTTCGACCTTTTAGGCGCATCACTCGCTGAACTGGAGCGGTGGCCAGAAGCAGAGGCAGCATTTGAGAGTGGGCTGAAGTTGGGGCCAGGCGACCATCAACGCAGGGTAAATCTCGCGATTGTGCAGCATAGGCTCGGTAAGATTGAGCAAGCTATAGACTTATGCAAGTCAGCAATCGTAATTCAAGAGGTGGCGGATACATACGGCTTGTTGGGGCAGTTGTACGCTTGCGCAGGGCGGCTGACAGAAGCCGAAGTTGCCACGGGTCGCTCACTCGAACTCGCGCCCGATGATCCTGGACTGTTGGCGAATCGTGCTTCAGTATTGGCTGCTCTGGGAAGAACACGCGAAGCTGTATCATGCCTTGAGCGGTCGCTAAGTGCCGACCCTGCCAACACGACGATCCATCAAATGCTAGAGGAATTAACGAAGAGTCCGGCAGGAAGTTCGGAAGCATGAACCGGCGCTGCACGGGTCCATTCGGAATTTCCCATTGGAAGGCATAGAAGCAAGCATCATGTTCGTCTCAGCGTGGTGCACAATTCTCTCACGGATACAACATCCTTTCCTTGAACAGTATTACTCTCTTGCGATCGCTCACTCTTCAGTTACCTAGAAGTTAAAACGCACTGATTTGGTAACGGCAAACGGACTTCCCTCAATAAACAAGGAGCCGGCGTAAAGCTGGCTCCTAAATGGTTCAGATTTGATCCTCAGGCAGCCACGGCTTTCCTGGCTGGCTTGGGCTTTTGGGCTAGTTGTGTGGACTTCGCCTTCTGCTTGGCGGCGAACTCCTGTTTGACCCTAGCTGCGACTGCCGATACATCCACCTTGTAGAATTCGGCGGCCTCGCGGAGCACCTTGCTGGAGTCACTGGACGATCCCGCGAATTGTAGAACCGCCCCCTCGACCAGCAGGCGGCCGAGGGTGCTCTCGTCGGCCTTGCGCACAAATGCCGCGAGGATACGGATTGGGGCTTCAGTTGAGCCCCTGGACTTCTTGAGGTTATGCCGCTTGAGGAGGATTCCCATTCGGGGCTCGTCCAAGCGGCTAAGGAGCCGTTCGGCGATGAAGGCGAGGTCGCGCTTCATCAGGCGAACCGGCACGGCAATTGCAATGGCTTCAAGAACCCGCAGCCCGGTGACCTGGGCAATGGCTTCTTCCCGCCGCCGCTTCTCCTGCTCGGCCTTGAATGCCCCGTCATTGGCGGGCTTTGGCTTGCGGGCGTGGTGAATAGGACATTCTGGATTGGTGCAAACACGCCGGATTTCGCCCTTCTCGTTGCCCTCAGTCACGATGGCTTCGGCAACGAATCGGCAAGTCTTGTACTCCGGCCAGTTCTGCTGATCCTTCTTGCTGGGCTTCTCTTGCCGGATCTCGACGTACCGATTGCGGGGAACGATGTCGCTTCCCTGTTTCGGAACGCCGAATGCAGTGCTGATTTGGAGGAGCTTGGGTTTGGTGGCGAGGGTCTGGCGGACGTGCGCTTCGACCTTAGCCGCGTAGCATCTGGGGTCGGTACAGGAATCGTTCCGCGCCCCGATACCTTCAAAGAGCAATGTGTTGTGCCCAGTGCGTTTCGAGCATTCGGTGCAGGCTCCAGCGTCGGGAAGGAGCTGGACATCCTCTCTTGTAAATGGCGCTGAAGCTAGCTCCAAGAGGATGTTGTGCTCGATCCACTGTTGGAGGTGCTTGACCGGGAGCAGGATGGATCTGGCTTTGCTCCCCGCTGTGTACTGCTCCTGATAGCAAGCATTGAGGCCTTCGAGCTGCTGCTCAGGCTGGAGTTTGGCCAACAAGAGAGCATGTCCGACGCCGATCTCGTCTTTGGCAAAGGCCTCGACAACTTCGGCTGCGAGCTCCGTCAACCGGAGACGGGAAGCGACGTATGCGGGACTCTTCCCGCACTTAGCGCTGACTTGTTCGATACTGTACTGCGACTCTTCGAGACGCATCAGGGCGGCAAAGCCCTGTGCTTCGTCGAGCGGATGTACGTCCCGTCGTTGCAGGTTCTCAACAATGCTGGCCTCAAGGGCCTGGGCGTCGGTGAGATCAACGATGCGAACCGGTGCGGTTTCGAGTCCGGCAATCTGGGCGGCCCGGAGGCGCCTTGCCCCTGCGACAATCTCGAAATGCTGGCCGACTGGGCGCACAACCAGGGGCGCGAGGATCCCCTGTGTCCTGATGCTGTCGGCCAGCTCATTGAGTGCTGCTTCATCGAAACTGCGGCGGGGGTTGTTCGCTGATTCTGCAAGGCATTCGAGCGGAAGATCGCGGTACTCCGATGCGTTGATCATACGAGGTTCTCCTTTCGTTGCTGAATGGGTTGAGGAGGCGGGCACTGACTGTCGTACCCGCATTAGTGGGATCAACTGGCTTTGGCCAGCGCCACGCAGTTGGTTGAGTCTGTTGAGGCCAAAAAGGCCCCGAGTTTCGCGGTCGCCCTGAACTGTGGCACCGGGTCGAGTTCCTTGAACGCGGATGTAAACGCGTTCGAGAGGCTCCAAAACGTTCGTGGCGAAAACTCCGGATACTTCGGTTCGAAGTAGTGCTCGTGAACAAGACGGGCTAGGTGTTTTGGCGCTTCAAGGTCGGCTTCGATAAACGCCCGATAGATCACGAGCTTCGCTGCATCGTCGGTGAGCTGGAGGCCCCTCCAAGAGTCCACCTGGCGGCGCATTGGTTCGAAATTGCGCTGAATTCGGTCGATACCAACGGCCAGTGCATCTTGAAGGTTGAAATGCTTCGAATGCTTGGCGAGCACCGGCGTGAAATCGCCGTAGAACGCCATGTTGTCGCACACAAATACCCGAAAGCCCACAGTGAGTGCAAGGCGCATGGATTTGTCGTTCGCATTGCGGATTCCAAGCGAGAAACGCGCCTCATCAAAGGTGGTCTCGAGATCGAGAACGCCGAAGAGCTTCATGCCATCGTCAGAGACGGCATATTCGTCGCGAACTACATTGATGTGTCGATAGGAGAGCCCGTCGAGCACGTTGTGAATCAGTTCGGCATGAGAGATTGGTTTGAACGTCTCCGTTGGTTCTGGAGGCAGGATGGTTCCGAGTTGATCGCGCGAAAGCTTCGACGCCCCCGCATGAGCGTACAGTTGCTCCATTTGACTTCTCCTTGATTGATTTGGAAATGTGCTGCGAGGACGCGCTTAAACGTCCTGGTCGGTCCTGCTGCTGAACAGCAAGGACCGGCCAGGAGGTTCGCGATGTCGAAGGTCAGCGGGAGTGTTTTGTACGGGGCAGCGGCCGTCTAGAAGGGTCGGTCTCAGAGCGTCGCCGCTTATCGTGATCGGCACAATACCGCGAGTTGCGGTCACTTATCCAACCGCACCCCTTGTGCCCACACATAAACAAGGGGCCTTTACGGATTCCGGCTATACGCTTTTGGATGGGCTTTGTGGCCATGGATGGTGCCAGTGATTTCCTGAAGCGAAGTGGTTCGACGATTACCACTGCGCGGCTCGTAACCCACTCACTATAGATAACTTGCACAAGAACGCAAGTGCCGCCCTCTTTGGTGGCAGATCAGCATCCGGAACGGGGGCCAACCAAGCAGGCTAATGACTGAAGAGGGGTTCGGAGAGTGCTTTGGGCTGTTAGCGACAGTTGAGGGCTCCTGCGATCACCGAAGCAGAGCTGGCGTATGGGGATTGATCGGAACCGTCGCTAACCTCATTTTGGTTTGGAGGGGGTGCTGGGAACAGGCCACCCGCAGGTAGACCGCTAGACTACGTGAATAAGTCGTTATCAAGATCCCTGACCCACTTGTTCCGCTCTTCGGCCATCTCGTCCCATTGCTTATTCATCCGCGTGGTTGACTCGATCAAACTTTCTCCGTTCCACACCTTTCCGAAAAAGCCTAGGGGAACCATCGGGACAACTTCGCTGTATATACCGCTCGAAAGAACGATGTCGTAAATGACGCGCATCGACTGCACGACGGCCTTCTGGATGCCCTCGACTTCCGAGAAAGACAGACCCTTCGGAATTGTGGAGCTTATCGAACTTTGCTGAGCTGCGTGGGCTAGATATACGTGGCTGATGGTTATCAATTTGGACGCACCAGACGAGTTGATCCAGTGGTCCATCTTTGAAAACACTGACTTATGAATCTTGTTATCACGGGCGCGATTCTCAGGGAGCACCTTTGATAGTTTATCGAACCGCTCTTGTCTAACTCGGGATCTATTCCATTCGGAAAATGATGATTCGGCAGGTTGTAAACCTGGAATTTCTATCTCTGGCAGTTCGGGCGCGTATGCTGTCCCGTCAAAGGATACGTATACTTCGCGCGTTATTAAATCGCGATTATTACGTATGTCATCGATCAACCGACGGAGTGAGATGACACCTTTTCTAGAATCGAGCAGGCGTCTAGTCGCTAGCACTTGGGACGAAAAGTAACCGCTGTTTAGCAGGTGAACTACAAGCGGTACGTTTAGCATCGACGATGGATCTTTGGCCCCTTCTTCCCGAACTACACGAAAGGACATCTCTGAGAGTAGCATCGAGAACCATTGATCTTGAAGAGAGTTCGATTCACCTGCCCCAGTCTCATACCAAGATAACCACTTGGCCCTCTTCGCAAGATAGTCCGCTAAGCGGTGTTGATCGACAACTTCGCACATGGTCAATCCTCTCAATTAGCTTTCGAAGCCAAACTGCCCCATGCTTTCAATTTTAGGTATACGAACTGGTCGATTTCCACGAAGTCGATATATCGGACGAGTGAGCAGTTCAGACCTCATAAACGGGCTTCAGTCCCACAAAGTCTGGAAGGATCACTTGGTGCATTATCGCCGTTGAACTCGCCGACGACCACTGGCCACCAAGAAAGGCTCCGTGAGTACACCAACCTGATAGCTCCAACTCCCACACTTTCGCATTGCCAGCCATGCCCCCCGGTCGCACCTGACTTCGGCGATTCGCGCTATTCTGGCATTCCTGGCATCTACTCAGTGCCGGTGGGCACTGACCTCAGGAGAATAAGGGCGTACTGGAGCAATTGAGCAAGGGCTATTAAGGCGTCTGATGAGCTCCGTACTTTTCCGCGTACCGCTTCCTTTCTTTGCGTCACAACGTCGGAAGGATTAGCGGATCGGAGCCATTCTTTGAGTTTTTGAAACTCACTCCTAGTGTCCATCAAATTTCCTTGGAGCTCTCGTGCACGAAAGGCGCCCTCGTCGATCTCCTGTTCTACACAGCACGCTATTATCTCCCAAGTGTCAGGGAAAATGCCGCTCTCGTTCACGCTTAAATAGTTGGGCGCGGGTTGGCGGAGCAATTCATCAAGATCGTCTAGTGCCGCTTTGATCTTACGAAGTTCGCTCTCTGCGCGGAATATGCGCGCCCTCCGCTCGGCCTTATCGAGACCTAATGCATGTAGCAGGGCTTTCCGTGTCAACCCGGTCTGTTCTTGGATCTTACCTGTTTGCTTTTCGGCGGCAGTTGCCTGCCTGTTTGCAGCCATGAGGTAAAGGAAGTTTATGACTGCAAGGACCACGACGACGACCGCGTTGACCATCGTGCCAATTGCGCTCCACCAGTCCGTGCTGTGTCCAATAATCTTTTCGCTTTCGCAGAACATTTGCCCCCCGATGCGCAAAATGATATGCCACTTGGAGATTTGAATCGGCGATAGATGAGTATAGCTTTCTGACCGCCCGCAGAAGAAATGAGAAGCGCTCCTCAACTGGCGATAAATCGACAATTCACTCAGCGAAGAGCAGAACAAGCTCAGCATACCGGATACCGGCCACTCGATGGACGATCCGGAATCGGAACGTCCATTCCTCCTTGCCCTCTGGCATTGCACTTTTCTGCGGGTCCGCTATGCTCTGGGCAGATGGACAGCCTCGGTCGCTCCTGGGTCGGGCGGCAATACGGCTTCCTGCTTACCATAAGAACCCTGCCGGCCGCCCTTGGTCGTCCGGTCGTCTCACCGCTGGAACCACTGTCGGCTCTCTCGTGAGCTGTCCTAGTTCCATCTCCACAATCCCCATGAATCACTACCAGCGGCGCTCCTGCCGATGGCAGTGAGCACGCATGAGGAGAACACCATGCTTGATTTTGAAGCCATTAAACAAATCCCGGTTGCGGACGTGGCGACTGGGCAATACCACTTGCAGCTCGCTCATAAGGGCGACTACGCAACATGCACCTGCCCGCTGCCGACGCATAAGCAAGGAGACCGGTCCCGGTGCTTTTCGATCAACCTCAAGGGGAACTACTGGCGCTGCTTCTCCGAAACCTGCAATGCGAACAACGGCGGGAAGAAGGGCGGCGATGTCATCAACTTCGTCGCCTTGATGGATGGATGCGGCCCGAAGGACGCCGCTGAACGCCTTTCGGGCTGGTACGGTGTTGGGCGAATGAAAACCCCTCAACGCATGGCCGAGGGGTCGAAACAAACACCTGAAACAGAGATGCAAAGGACTATCCAGAATCCTACTGCGTCCAGCGATAGCGTCAAGTACATGCAGGGCATCGACGCCTGGTTCGATGAGCTTTTCAAACGGCGCGAAAAGGAAGTTGATGTGGACTACTGGAAGCGTGCTCGAAACGGCGTCAAAGCCAAGCTGATCGAGTCCTTCAGGAATGGGAAGCGGCAAGCGCAAGGTCTTCCGACTCAATAGCCGCCTTCGGTCTACGGCCCCGTCTTTTACCGGACGGGGCATTTTCTTGCCCGTACCCGAGCTGGTTCAATTCTGAATCGATCTGCTCCCGCTCGCTGAGGAGCAACTCGATGGCCTGCTGTTTGAGCTGGGCGACCTGTTCAAGTGCTGTCATGTTCCCTCCTAATATGCCGATAATGTGCGGTGCAGGAGAAAGGGGAACTTTTACTAAATCGAGGACACAGACTTCAAGAGTTTGTCTGCTTCTTCAAGCGATGCAACGGTCATCATAGCGAGTTGGACATCATCGAAACGAGCGATCAAATCATTCACAGTGCCAAGCTCTTTATCGACTTCCGCATCGATGAGATTGCGAAGACTCTGGCCCGCATCTCCGACTAGTCGCACATCATTATCATCGTCGTCATAGAAAAGAAACCCTAAGTCAGTAAGAGCATCTTCTTGCTCTTTGAGTTTCTTTCTAGCTCCTTTGATGTGTGCGAGAGCCTGAAATGCGCCTTTCTCTTTTGCAAACTTTACGACAAGGGACTCGCGAAGGGCATCGCGCTTTTCATTGAGTTTGTTTTTCGTCCGTGATCGAAGGCTGTTGTAATCGCCATTGCCGACGAAATCGGTAAGTTGTTTTCTGTTTGCAACCGTCAATTGAGTATTTGTGTTCATGGTTATTGTTGTTTTTGTTTGTCTTTCCCCTGCTTTCGCAACAGTGACATCTCGCTCCATCAAGAAGCGGCGCGAGTTGAATCTCGCGGCCTCGCAAATGTCCCTCCGCACGCGGTGGCTTCTCGCGATTTCCATCATGGATGCTCGTTGGTGGTGAGGAAACGTCACAGATAAAAGTATGCGCCGTATTTCGTCGGTTCGAACGGTATTCATTGGCGAGTACGGACGCCAGTTACGCACGAATCGCACAGACGAAGACCATGCGCTCCATCTGTTCGCGCTCGGCGACGAGAATGCTCTTGGGTCACAGCAGAGATTCTGAGGAATGTTCTAGTGATGTCGCGTCGTTGCTCGGGATGCGTAGCAGGAAGAAGGGTTAATTTGCACACAGTTAACGACTCGAAAGTGCTGCTCAGTCGTACCAGCAGCGAGCGTAGTTGGGGGCCAACTCCATATCATCCGCGCCTCGAAATGTCATCGCGAAGTCGATGATCTCGTCCATTGTCAAGATGGCAGAGCGCTCAACTCCCTCGATGGTTACGCGAGCATCCTCCCGAACTGGCATTACCGCATATCCATGCGCTGTGAATTCTGGGTTGTTGCGCAGGAACGGTAAGAATAACTCAGCAACACCATCGCAAGAGTTCCAGTCCTCCATCTCAACGAAGTTGTGAGATATCAACTCATCAAGGATCTTTAGAGGCAGGTTGGTGAAGTAGCGGAGACCGCCAGATTCGCCCTCGTCGAAGTATGGTTCTAACAACTTGTCACGGTACTCGTAGTTCATGTTTGTGGTGGTAAAGGATTGTCTTCTCCCCGCTTTCGCAATTGTGGCATCCTGATCCATCATGAAGCGGCGCGAGTTGATTCTCGCGGCCTCGCAAATGTCCCTCCGCACGCGGTGGCATATCGTGATTCCCATAAGGGGTGCTCGGTGATTGGCTGGAATTGCCACTTCTCAAGTATCGAAACCGTGAGGAGATGTGTACACGCGCCCATCACGCAGAAGTCGCAAGGAAGCGATTGATCTTCTCAATAATGTCTTTGCGTTTAGTGCCGTACCGCTGGAGGGAAGCCTTGATGAGTTTCGTAGGGTTGGCCTCGTCGCCGCTCTTCTCGATATTCGGATAGCCGATGACTCTCTTGGCCGTCGGACCGTTCTCTCCGAATGTCCGGCAGAAGAACATGTACCGCGGAAGGCCGGTGATCGCCTGGGCAGTGACATATTGTTCGTTCCAGTTCTCCTCAATGGCTTTGGCATCCTCACCGGAGACGTTGAAGGTGATCTGCGTCGGGCAGTTCGAGAATACGTCGGCGGCGAAAGGGATCTGGTACATTCCCTGTGAAGCCAGAACGAGGGTGATACCGTATTTGCGGCTTTCTGCCAATAAGGTGCCGAATCTGCCGCCATGGACGAAGTTGTGAACCTCGTCGGCTATTAACATGAACGGTGGACGGCTTCGCTGCTTTTCTCTTTTTAGCGCAGCGATGGAGACCATCGAGACAACGAGTGAACCAAGGATCTGTGCGATCTCTTCTCCGAGCCGTCCTTTTGAAAATCTGCAAACGACAATCTTCTTTGAATTCATGATGTCCAGGAAATCGAGCGAGTTCGGCTGGCCGATGATGGGGATTATGGATGGTCTGAGCAATTTCCCAACCTTGTTGATCGGTGGACTGAACTTGCTCATCTGCTCCGAGTCGCGCAGCTTCTCATCGTATTGTTCCTTGAACATTTTCAAGAGGGGATTCGCCGTTGCGGTCAGTACCTTTTCCCGGAACTTGTCGTCGGCCATGAAGCGGAAGATGTGCACGGGTGTGGGTTGCGGAAAGTATTCACACACCGCATCGATCGCATTGATGATGACCCTGGCGGACTCGTCGCCCCAGGCTGAACCCGCGAGAGATTTGAACGTCGTGAAGAGGGACTCTTTGCCGAGTTCCAACTCCTCTTGGCTGTTGAAGTGAAGGGGATTGAATGGCGGCACAAGTGAGGCGTCGGGATCTATCCACACAAATTCTCTCATCCTCGATTTAGGGATGAGGTTGGCAATCGCATCGGCGGTGTCGCCGTGGGGATCTATGAATAGTCCTCCGTAGCCTTGGCGGATGTGGTCAATGAAGAGGTTGAGAAGGAGGGTGGATTTTCCCATGCCGGACATCCCCGTGATGTTGATGTGTCGGGTCGTGTCGATGGCGAGCTCTTGCCTATTGAGATAATCAATGCCGATGGGGGTCATGGATATTGCCCGATGTCCTCATCCCCATCAAACGCGGATCACGCGCCGAGAGGATGAGGAGAACGGGAAAGTCCCGCGCATTTCTACGCGATTGTTCTAAGTATGCGTGATTACTTGAAATTGTCGAGGAAGGAATACGATGCGGTCGCATGGTCCTTAGGTGTTTTGAATATCGCAACGCTGATGTCTTTCTTGTAGTCGTCTTCGGTCGCGAGCCAGAACATTCTGTGGTTGAACTCTTTGTTCAACTGCTTCAGAAGATTCTCGCGGCGCTGATCGTTCCTTTGGGTTACGATCACCCTGAATTGACGAAAGTCCGTCCATTCCTTCTGACACGCATCCGTCCCGTAATAGGCGTGATACTTCGCGAGCTTGCGCATGATGGAGGGCTCACCGTTCAGGTAGTGCCCAATCTTCGCCCGCTCTAGTTCGAGGAAATAGTACAGTGTATTTTTGCCTTCGGGCTTTTCGGGATTTGTTATCGCGAACATCGCGTCCGGCGAGATGGTATGTTTGAGATCGGACTGTTGCCAGTACAATTTCAATTGATGTTTGGCACAGAATTCCTTGATGGCGATATGGAAGAATGAAATCTCAAGCTCATGGTCAAGGGTTCGTTGGGAGTGTTCGTCGAACGTCTTGGCCTGTGTCCAAATCAAGCGGACGAAATTCACACCCTTGTCAGAGAGACCGTAGACGAAAGTGGCCACGCCGCGATCACGGTCGAGTTCGATGTAGGGAAGCCGGTTGACCAAACCCTCTTTGCGCAGAAGCCCCAAAGTGTACCGGACACTCCGCTTGTCGTTCTCGTTCGGCGTCCGGTCTCTGAGAAGTTGTGCTACGTCGTTGGTGCGAAGGCAGAAGTATTCGGCTAACAGTTCGAGCGTCGCGCGTTTGGCATTAGTTTCCCGATGGCGCGGCTCCTGGTTGTGGTTCGTCGTCATTACCCTCAGTATGGGGTACCTGCGGGGAAGCGCAAGAGGAGTTGTCCACAATGCGTTTCAAGCCATATTGTGCGAGGGTATTCAGGCGAATGAGATCACCGGTATTGGGGTCACTTGCACTTTCATTGGGGAAAATGCAGGTGATGTGGGCGTCGCCACTGAGCGGTTTATAGAGGGCGCATCCTATTGGAAATTCGCTGAGCAATTCAGGAGGAACAGGCCGCTTTGCACGGGCGAAGTCTTCCATAGTGAGGGAATCAGGATTCCATTTGATCTTGGACATGAGTTCTTGTTTGGGTGGGCGCATGGTGATTCCGCCGACAAAGTGACGGGCGTCCTTGGGGTCAAGCTGGAAAAGGAACATGGTAGAGACGTTCCCGATGACGGAGGAGAGTATGTTCGATTCGAGTTGATCGGGAAACTGGTTCGCCATGACAAGGCCAACTTCATATTTCCTGGTCTCCGAAAGAATGAATTCAAA
>Ga0364866_10374_pt1 | contig 29222 bp, 20 predicted proteins | sample ExccelAu500001D3_3_FD_206913 | JGI IMG/M metagenome (GOLD analysis project Ga0364866, IMG submission 206913) | Enriched cells from Trout Bog Lake Hypolimnion, Wisconsin, USA - BchlTB.Aug13.5000.01.D3 | ecosystem: Environmental > Aquatic > Freshwater > Lake > Hypolimnion/Profundal zone | place... | reverse complement strand
AGAAAAATATCGGTTCAGTGGTTATAAAAGAAAATGATGGTTATATCGGACTGCTCACAGAAAGAGATTATGCACGAAAAGTTATTTTACTGGGTAAAACCTCTGATGAAACACTGGTTACTGAAATCATGAGTATCGGGCTTCCAAGGATTACTCCTGACTTTTCAATAGATACCTGTATGCAAATTATGAGCGATAGCAATATAAGGTATCTGCCTGTTTTTGATCATACTGATGAATTATGTGGTTTGATATCAATTCTGGATGTTATTTCTGAATATTTATTACATCAGAAAGAAACAATTGATCAACTTCATACTTACATACAATCTTAGAAAAATCTCAATTATTCTTTTTTAATTGCAAAGAGCTGCTATAAATATAGCAGCTCTGCCCCTTAAACCAACATTTGCTTACGTTTTAATTAACGTAATACTAAATTATGGTTTAGTATCTTTTTTGTCAATACCCTACAGAACTAATATCTAAAATCGAAATGATAAAATAAAATTGCAGACTTATACAATTAATTAAATATATGCATTAATATATAATTATTAATCAATGATTATTAAACGACAACAATATTGTCATTCTGCAATTATGTATCTGAAATCTAAATCTTATTCTTATATAGAATTTCGATTTCAGATATTTTTCATAAATGGTAATTACAGAATAAGAATAGCTGATTAACTTAGTAAATAGTTTTATGATTATTTGTTCTCAGATGTTTTAAGGGTTGAAAAGCTGCCATTTCTATGGCAGCTTTCTTTTTTAAAAGAAATTAAACTTTTAAGATATAGTATGTTTTAGTTTGATTAAAGGATTATTGAACTAAGATTTTTGCTGTCAATATATTTTCTGCTGCATTTTTAGCCAGGCAAAGATGATATTCACCCGGATATAATTTCCATTCCTGATGTAATAAATCCCACTTTTTTAATTCAGTTACTGGAATAGTTATAGTAATTACAGATTCTTCTCCCTTTCTGATGGATATTTTTTTAAATGCTTTTAATTCTTTTACCGGCATTCTATCCAGTTTGGGATATTCTATATATGCCTGAACTACTTCCGCTCCGTCATAGTTTCCTGTATTCTTAACTTTAATGCTGAAACTAAGACTATCCTTTTCCGTAATGTCTGCCTTAGGTTGCTTAAGCCAGGTATAATTAAAGGAAGTATAGCTTAAGCCAAAGCCAAATGGATATTGCATCCTGCCCTGAAAATACCGGTAGGTTCTTCCTTTCATTTTATAATCTGTATAAGAAGGCAAATCATCAAAAGATTGGTAAAAACTTACCGGCAACCTTCCTGATGGAGATACTTTTCCAAATATCAGGTCTGCCAATGCAATGCCTCCCTGTTCACCCGGATACCAGGCATATATGATAGCATCAGCATAAGGTGCAATTGCCGCCACATCAACTGCACTGCCAGCTGTAATCACAGCAATTATAGGATGACTGGTGCCTTTTCTTAATGCTTTCATAAATGCAATTTGAGAAGCCGGCAGACTTAAACTTTTTCTGTCACCTCCCCCTGCTGCAAGAAACGCATCCCCTTCTTCTCCTTCATATACAGGTGTAAAACCAATTACAGCAATGGTCATTGCTGCATTTCCCGAAGCCCAGATACCTCCAAAATGAACAGTATCAGTAAAATCACATCCCTGGTCATATTCTACACGTGTACCTTCATTTACTGCAGCTGTAATACCTTCTGCAAAATTGACTGTCTTACTGCTCATCCCATGATAATTACCCAGTAAAGCATCTGTGGAAGCTGCAGTTGGGCCAATAACCATAAAAGAGTTATACTGATTGATATTGAGGGGCAAAAGTCTCCCCTCATTCTTTAACAGCACCATGCTTTCAGTGGCCATTTTTTTGCTTAATGCTATATGGTATGCATTGGAAATACTATCTGAACCAAAATTTTTATAGGGGTTCAGGGAAGTTGAATCAAAAAATCCAAGTTTAAATTCAGTCCTTAAAATTCCTGCAAGTGCATTGTCTACTTCTTTTTCTGAAAGTAATTTTCTTTCAATAGCTTTCATTACATCGTCCTGCAAAAGGTTACTGCAATCCAGGTTTACACCTGCTTTAATAGCAGCTGCTGCAGTTTCTACGCTTCCGGGTAATACTTTATGGCGGCTCCAGACATCTTCCAGTGCCCAGCAGTCTGTTACCACATGCCCTTTAAAACCCCATTCTGTCCGTAATATTTTCTGTAATAATGTGGGTCCGGTACAGCAAGGTTCTCCGTTTACCCGGTTATACGCACACATCACAGATTCCACACCTGCATCCACCATTTTCTTAAATGCATATAAATAGGTTTCCCGAAGGTCTTTTTCATCTACCTGAACATCTATTTCATGCCTGGATGCTTCCGGGCCACTATGTACTGCAAAATGCTTGGCACAAGCAGATGCTTTTAGTACGAATGGATCACTTCCCTGTAATCCTTTCATAAAAGATGTACCCATGGATGCAGTTAAGAAAGGGTCTTCCCCATAGGTTTCCTGTCCCCTTCCCCAGCGTGGATCCCGGAAGATATTGATATTGGGCGACCAGAAACTGAGTCCCATATATTGCAAATGCCTGTCCTGTTGAATCGCCAGATTATATTTCGCCCTTGCTTCTGTTGAAATGGCATCCGCAACCTCATACATCAAAGCATCATCAAAAGATGCTGCCATTCCTATAGCCTGTGGAAATACAGTGGCTTTTCCTGCCCTTGCCACTCCATGCAAAGCTTCATTCCACCAGTTATAGGCAGGTATTCCTAATCTTTCCACTGGTTTGCTGTTATAACCTAATAAACTAATTTTCTCTGCCATCGTTAGCTGATGCAGCAAGTCTTTTATCCTGATTTCCATCGGCTGATTTGAATTTCTGAAGCCATAATGCTCTTGCTGTGCTGATAAAAAATGGCAGATTAATAAACAAATCAACAGTTGGTATATTTTTATCATAATACTGGTATTATTAATTACAGTATAAATTTACTTATTCAGTAACAAACTAAAATTAATAAATACTCCTGCTCTGAAAAAAATCAAGGACTTTGGTTCTTAATATATAATCATATTTAGCGGCTATTAAGTTAATGGTTGCACGATCATAATTATTTTTGGCAATAACATAATCTACAATAGTTATCGCACCTGCCGCAAACCTTACATCAGCAGCATGTAATGATTGTTCAAAATAACTTACCTGATTCATTAATGTAAGATAGGTATGATAGGTAGCATTCAAATTCACATAATCCTGTTCAATTGCCTGTCTTAACTGAATTTTAATCGTTTGTGCCTGCACAGTAGCCTGCTTTTCTGCCACTTTTGCTAACCTGAGCTTATTTTTATAGAGAAAACTATTCAATATGGGAACTGTTAACCCAATTCCAATTTGTGAATTAAGGTTATTGGAAATTTGATTGCCATATGATAATGGTAAAGAGGTATAATTTTGTTGTGTACTGTATACCGTATTCTTTACATTGTTTAATAAAACATAACTATTGGTGGCAATATCAGTTGAATTAATATATTGTTCTGTGGTTGCAGCACTGGAATAATTAGAATATAATCCTCCATACAGGTAAATAGTTGGCATTAACTGCCCTTTCACGGTTTGAATACTTTTTTCAGCGCTGGCAACTTTCAGATCAGCAGATTTAACTGCTGCAAGCCTTTTAGAAGCATTATCATAAATTTCCTGAACTGTAGCATCATAAGGCTGGGGAACTATTCCATCACTTATTGGTGCTAATTGCATTTCCTTTGTATACGGCATATTCATCAATTGTACCAATGCAAGCTTTGCACTCTCAAGATTGTTTTTTGTAGTAACCACTGTTAATTCATCAGAAGCCAGCTGCCCCTTCATATCATATAAATCTGAAGGGGATATGGCTCCGTCATTATTTTTAAGTTCTAAAATTTCCACTTTCTTTTTAGAGGCAAGAACTTGTTTTTCGGCAATATTCAATTGTTCCTGTGTACTTAATACTGTCAGGTAATCCAAAATAAGGCTGATGGTTAATTTGTCTCTGGAATTTTGAGCATCCATCTTCCCTGCTTCATAACTGAGTTCATTTTGCTGCATATAATGCTGCAGGCTGCTGCCATTCCACAGAGTAACACTGGAATATAACTGATACGATGCGGCGGTATTGCTTTGGTCTATATATGAATTGGTATAAGGATTGATACTTCTTCCATTATATAAGGTATGTGTTATCCCTGCATTTAAAGTTGGAAACATATTTCCTTTTGACTGGTCATAATTTATCCTGGCATTTTCAGCAGATAATTCTGACTGCTTTACATCAGGATTATTTTTATATGCAATTTCCATACATTGCTGTAAATTATACAGTGTTTGTGTGGAAGTGAGGTCCTGGCTCATTAAGCTGGAAATAATGAACCCTGATAATAAAATCAAAAATAGTTTTTTGAACATAATATAAATATTTAAAAGAATGGTTGCTTTAAAACTTATTTTTCAACACGGCCATCCAGTAAATGAATAATGGAACTGCCATAAGCTGCGTTTTTTTCTGAATGGGTTACCTGAATAATGGTTACCCCATCTTCTTTATTCAATTGCTTAAACAGGTTCATGATTTCCTCTCCTTGTTTACTGTTTAAATTACCGGTTGGCTCGTCAGCCAATATTAATACAGGTTTTGAAACTAATGCTCTTGCTACACCAACCAGTTGCTGCTGACCTCCGGACAATTGGGCAGGAAACAGGTCTTTCTTCCCTACTATATTAAACCTGTCCAATATATCTGCAACGATGGCCTGCCTTTCGGAAGCCTTTACATTTTTATATAGTAATGGCGTTTCAATATTCTCATATACGGTCAGCTCATCAATTAAATGATAAGCCTGAAAAACAAAACCAATATTTTCTTTAAACAACTGCGCCTTATTTTTTTCTTTCATGGTATGTACCGGCTGATTTGCATACAGATACTCCCCTTCATTAAACTCATCCAGCATTCCTATTACATTCAATAAAGTTGATTTGCCAGACCCGGATGGTCCCATTATACTTACAAATTCCCCTTCCTTTATCGTGATATTAATATCCTTCAGTAGAAATATCCTGCTGCCACCGCTATTTACCCATTTAAAAATATTTTTTAATTCAATCATGTTATCAGTTTTTTACTTATTTAATTAACTGTATTATTGCACTTTTTTTGTATAAGCAATTTATTCGGTTCTTAAACTTTTTATTGGATTCTGTACTGTTACCAAAAAGGTTTGCCAGATTACAGTAATCAATACGATGAACAAGGCAATAAAGAAACCAGACACATAGATCCAGGGACTAATATTTGTCCTGAAAGCATAATGATTCAGCCATACATTCATTAACAAATAAGAAATAGGTGCAGCAATCAGAAAGGATATGCCAATCAATATTGTAATGTTCAATGAAAATAGTCTGAAAATATCCTTAATGCCGGCACCATATACTTTTCTGATCCCTACTTCTTTCACCTTACCTTGTGCTGTATATGCAGATAATGCCCATACCCCCATTATGGTAATGAAAAAAGCCAGTGCAGTAAAGAAACTGATGATCTTTCCAAACCTTACATCCGATTTATATTGCTCATTAAAAAAACTATCCAGAAAAAAACTATCATAACTGGATTCCGGAAAATATTTTTTCCATACTGATTCAACCATAGCAGCACTGCTGGTCAGGTCTCTGTCCGATAGTTTTATGGAAATATATTGAGGAGGCACCCAACTGATCCTTCCGTTTAAAACAAACATTATCGGGGTATAAATATTTCCCAGTCCACGTTGGTGCCAGTTTTTTATCACGCCAATAATTTCCACTGGCTCTTTATCTCCCTCCAGCAATACCTTTTTGCCTATTGCCTCACCCGCTTTTGTAAATCCTAATTGAGGCAAGACAGCTTCATTAATCAGCAGGTTATTTTTTTCATCACCAAAGCCTTTTTTAAAAAAGCGCCCTGCAACTAGTTTAAGATCGAATGCAGTTGCAAAATCATAATCTACTGTCAGCATTTCATATAACCGGTTTACTCTTTCAGTACTTCCGTATAAACTGTTAGATGCAAATTTTGCCACTTCAATACCAGGTACAGATCCTGAAACAGTAACAGCTTTTGATTCCGGCAATGTTTTAAGTTTTTCAGCAAACTGTTCAACTGTTGTATACAGGTTGGCAGAACTAACAGGATATTTCATCACCAGAGTACGATTGATATTTACACCCAGATTCTGTTCCTGCATAAAACTGATTTGTTTTTTTAAAATAAATAAACCGATCATCAGGAATAGTGCTGCTGAAAATTGAAATACGACTAATGATTTTTGGAGGCGGATTCCTGTATTACTATTTACAAATTTCCCTTTTAAGATTAAAGCCGGTTTATAGGAAGACAAGATAAAAGCCGGATAAAATGCAGAAATCAGTATTCCGGATAGTAAGGCACTCAGTAAAATACCCCAGAATAATGGCACTTTAAATAGAAAATAACTGATTCCTTTACCAATCAATTGGTTAAATAATGTATTTGTCAGTATTACAAGTATGGAAGCTAAAAACAGAGCCGACAAATTAATAATCAGGGATTCTATTAAAAACTGTATAATGAGTTGCGATCGTAAAGCTCCGGAGACTTTTCTGATACCAACTTCTTTTGACCTTTCAGCAGATCTGGCCATTGTCAGATTAATATAATTGATCCACGCCATAAGTAAAATAATCAAAGCAATAAGCATAAGGGTAACCAGGGAGTTTTTATTTCCCTTGATCTCCATTTCATTGGCTTTTTGTGGGCTAAGGTGTATGTTTCCCAGCGGTACCAGCGTTATAGCCCATTTTTTGTTTTTTAATGCATCCAGAGTTTTATACTTTTCTGCCATAGCCGGGAAAGCACTTTCTATCTGGCTGGTTGCCACACCTGGCTTCAGTAAAACATAAGTATAAACTTCATGCAGATACCAGAAATCTTTCATCCAAACCGGCAGTCCCTCATAAGCTATCAGATAATTAAAACTGATATGGGAATTCACCGGAAAATCCTCCATCACACCTGTCACTATACAATCCACAAATTTTTCTCCGGTAGCAAAACGAAGGGTTTTACCCATCGCACTTTCATTTCCAAAAAAATGTCTTGCTGCTGATTGGGTAACTACAACACTATTAGGCTTAGACAAAGCCGTGGTTTTATCTCCTTCTTTTAGCTTAAAATCAAATATTTTAAAGAAAGAAGGTTCTGTATAAGTGATTCCAGATTCTCTTATCTTGGTATCCTTATATATTACCACCTGTTCCACTTTATGAATAGATAGCCTTACAAAATCTTCAATTCCGGGTATTTCTTTTTTCATGGCACTTCCATAACCAAAAGTGCTGGTTGCCCAATCATCTGTTAATTGAGAACCTTCATAAAAACGGCTCTCCACCCGGTAAATCCTATCCTTTTTCTGATGAAAATTATCATAACTAAACTCATAGCTAACATAACTCATGATAAAAAAAGAAACAGCAATGCCAATCGCCAATCCTAATATGTTAATAGAAGAAAATAATTTTTGCTTCAGTAAATTCCTCCAGGCTGTTTTTATATAATTATTTATCATGGCTATGTATATACATTTTTAATATCTACTCATCAAAATCCTAACAAACATCTATCATCCAACCATTTACTTCCCATCTCCCCCCTCCCATCTCCCTCCTCTTCTACTCCGTCCTCAAACTCCTTACCGGATTGGCTAATGCAGCTTTAAGCGCCTGATAACTAACCGTGGCTAATGCAATAAACACAGCTAAAAATGCAGCCAGTAAAAATATCCACCAGCTGATGTCAACCCTGTATGCAAAATTCTCAAGCCACTGATGCATAAAATACCAGGCAAACGGGCAAGCTAATACAAATGAAAAAATAACCAGTTTCAGAAAGTCTAATGACAATAATTGCACCACTCCCATAATACTGGATCCCAGCACTTTTCGGATCCCTATTTCTTTTTTCCGCTGTTCTGCAATAAAAATAGATAGGCCAAATAAACCCAGGCAGGCAATCAATATGGCCAGGACTGAGAAGATCAGAATAATTTTACCAATCTTTTGTTCTGTATTGTACATATCATTGAATGCATCATCCATAAACCGATAGCTGAATGGAATACCAGGTGTCATAGTTTTCCATTTTAATTCTGCCTGTTTTACAATATCTTTTGCATGGGCTGCATTGATTTTAAAAGAAACGGACCCGGTACTTTTCTTTAAAAAAAATCCAAGCGGAGCTACCGTTTGTTTCAGGGATTCATAATTAAAATTCTTCACCACTCCAATTATGGTATACGGAATCAACTGGTTGTTATTGCTGTAATAAGTACTGTATAACTTTTTACCCAAAGGGTCTTTCATCCCAATTGTTTTTGCAGTTGTTTCATTAATGATTACAGTATTAGAATCGCTGATATATCCAGGTAAAAATGATCTGCCTTTTACAAGTTCCATTCCCAGTGTTTTGATATAATCACAATCAATATTCCATGTTTGCATATCAAACCCATTTTTAGTATCCATTACAGAACTGGTTGAAAATACATTATCACTTCTGTTGGATGGTACTGGTAAAAAACCACTGATAGTGGCAGATTTAATACCTGTTGTTTGCAGCATTTCATTTTTATAGGAAGTCAGGTTATTATTCAAGGCATAAGTATCATTGATAATCAATACCTGGTCTTTATTAAACCCCACATTCCTGTTTTGTATAAAATGCAGCTGCCGGTAAATAACAATAGTTCCAATTATCAGAATGATGGAAGTTGTAAACTGAAAAATCACCAGCATACTTCTTAAGCTAAAACTTTTATTGTTCTGCTTTAATTTCCCTTTTAAGACCTCAATTGGTTTGAAAGACGACATGAAAAATGCAGGATAAATCCCCGCCAGCATCCCCACTATTATGGGTAATGAAACCAGTAAGGGTAATACCATCGGAGAATATAGACTTTTCATGGTCATCGTTTTATCTGCCAAAGAATTAAAGGCGGGCAATATCAGATAGGCTATTCCTATTGCCAAAATCAGGGATAATACTACCATAACAATACACTCTACCAGAAATTGTGCAATCAGGTCTTTCTTTTCTGTTCCAAGCACTTTGCGTATACCCACTTCTTTTGCCCGGCTGATAGATTTGGCCGTGGTCAGATTCATGAAATTGATACAGGCAATCAATAATATAAACAGCGCCACAATAGAAAAAATATAGATATACTGAATGTTACCTCCTTGCCTGAACTCATACAGCATACCAGAATATAAGTGTATTTTTGTTAATGGGGTAAGGTTATACTCCAGCTTATTACCCGTTTTATTAAAATCTTCAATACTATTGATCTGCATGATCTGTTTCAATGCGGGAATACAGTACTTATTAATATATTCATTAAATTTCTTTTCAAAATTTCTATAATCAGTACCCTGTTTCAACAACAGGTAGGTATGAAAATTATGACTCATGTACTGCCCCCAATTATACCCGGCATTCTTCATCGAGAAATAAAAATCAAAATTAAAATGCGCATTATCCGGAATATCCTTTAAAACGGCCGTTATTTTATAAAGGTTATTTTTATCATCATTTGTTTCCAGTGATTTACCCAATGCAGCAGTAGTACTGCCAAAATATTTAATAGCCACTTTTTCTGTAATAACAACTGTATTAGGCTCATTCAAAGCAGTATTCAGGTCTCCTGAAATGGCGGGCAAATCAAAAATGCGGAAGAAGGTAGAATCTGCATGGCATACATTTCTTTCATTAATAAAGTCATTGCCTTTTTTAATCAGTTTATTCCCATTCGAATTGTATATACGGGCATATTCCTCTTCTTGTGGATAATCCTTTTTTAAAGTTTGACCCATCATATCAGAAGTAAGCGGATAATTAAAATCAGACCCGCCAAACCTTATACTGGCATTAATACGGTATATCCGATCTGAATTTTTAAAAAAACGGTCAAAACTCAGTTCATCTAAAACATAAAGGGATATTAGTAGAAAACAGGATAAACCTGTTGCCAGTCCCAGTATATTAATCAAAGAGAATATTTTATTTTTCAATAAGTTTCTCCATGCTATTTTAATATAATTTTTGAACATTTATTTATTATTTTAACTATTGCAAATATGCTCAACCAAATAACATTCTATTTATTCAATACCCTTCATCAATCTTCTGCCTCCTAACTCCCATCTCCTAACTCCAACTTCCAACCTCCCAGCCTCCACTACTCGCTCCTCAAATTCTTCACCGGATTGGCAACTGCTGCTTTAACAGATTGAAAACTTACCGTAATCAATGATATGGAAACAGACACTGCACCTGCCAGTAAAAATACCCACCAATGGATACCTACCCGGTAAGGATAATCCTGCAGCCATTGATGCATGGCATACCAGGCAATTGGTGATGCAATCAGAAATGCAATGCTTACCAGTTTCAGAAAGTCGATTGACAGCAGCATTGAAATAGATGTTACCGAAGCTCCCAATACTTTGCGAACTCCAATTTCTTTAATCCTGGCTTCAGCCATATAAATAGAAAGTCCAAATAATCCCAGGCATGAAATAAGAATAGTAAGTCCGGCAAAAAGACTGGCCAATATCCCAATTCTTTTTTCATCTTCAAATTTTGCAGCATATTCCAGATCTGTAAATTTGTATTCAAAAGGGTATTCCGGATTATACTTCTTAAAAATAGTTTCCGCAGTTGACAGGTTCTTTTCAGTGGAATTTTTATTATTCAGTTTTATCTGAATAGTATTAAACCAGCTTTTAGGCCCGTATATCAGCATTGGTTTAGTAGGTTCATACGGAGAGGTTAATATAAAATCTTTAATCACCCCGATTACATGCCATTGTTTGTTATTATCTTTTATAATCTGACCGATCGGTTGTTTAAATTTCATCACTTTTAAAGCAGATTCATTCAGTATAATGGCCAGTGAATCGGTTGGATATTGCTGTAAGTCAATATCCCTGCCTGCAATAAACTTTAACCCGGCAGTTACACCCAGTCCCCCATCCTCATTATACCTGTTAAAATCAGTTTTATCATTCGGGTCCTTCCCTTCCCAATCCTGTCCCCATCCGTCACTCCAGCTTTCGGTAAGCGGAGCACTGGTTTTGGTTACTGAAACTGCAGTTCCGGTAGCCAGTAATTCCTGCTTAATTAGCTGATAATTTTTTTCAATATCCCCAATCAGAAAATGATAAACCAGGTTATTTTTATCATAGCCGCTTTCCCGGTCTTTGGCATAATCAATCTGTTGTTTTATTATAATAGTGCAGATGATAAGAATAATGGCAAAAGTGAACTGCAAAACCACTAATATTTTTCTTGGGTTGATTCTTGCATTGGCCTTTTTGAATGTTCCTTTTAAAACTTTGATAGGCTCAAAAGCAGACAAAAAGAATGCCGGATAACTGCCAGCGAGAAAACCGGTAAATACAACAAATACAATCCCGGTTAACCAAAAATAAGGGCTGCCATATGCAATAAATAATTTCTTTTCAGTAAGTTCATTAAATGCAGGAAGGCTTAATTGTACAATTATAATGGCACAGATCCCTGCTATCAAAGCTATGAAAACAGATTCAGCAATAAATTGGCTGATCAGAGAGGATCGCTGTGCTCCTACCACTTTTCGTATGCCCACTTCCTTAGCTCTTTTTTCACTTCTGGCAGTACTCAGATTCATGAAATTGATACAGGCAATCAACAATATAAAAGCAGCAATAATTCCAAAGAGTTTCACAATAGTAATCCTGCCTCCATTTTCAAAGCCATTTTCAAAACTGGAATACAAATGCCATCTTGCTGCGGGATAAATAAACATTTCCCATTTGGGTTCTGAAGGGTCATATTTAGGCTTTAATGTTTTAAGTTTAGTATTCAAAATAGTAAAGGAAGCATTGGGTTTCAGCAGCACATAAGTACGGGTGCTGTTATTGCCCCAATTATTGTCATCCTCTCCCCTTATCCTTGCATAACTCCAGGGTAATAAATATTCCAAATCCGAAAAACGGTTATTATTCGGAATATCTGTTAATATTCCAGTAACTGTAAAATTATCTTTGTTATCCAGTTTGATTATTTTACCCATAGCATCCCCACTGCTTCCAAATAATTTCACAGCCAGTTTTTCAGTTAACACTATCGAATGCCTGTCATTTAAAACAGAAAGAGGGTTTCCTTTAATGAGCGGAAAACTGAATACCTGCAGAAAATTGCTATCTACAATTCTTCCCGAAACTGTCAGCCTTTTTTCCCCAATACTGAATAAAAAATGACTGGGCCAGTTTACCCGAACACATTGTTCCACTTCCGGCATGTCTTTTTCCAATGTTCTGGCCAGTACTTTAGGTGTGGTATTCCAGCACATCAGTTTTCCATCAAAACTTGCTTTATTCCAGGCTTCATAAATCCGGTCTTTTTTCTCAAACATCTGATCATATACCACTTCATGCTGAATCCATAACAGGATAATAATGGCACTGGCCATTCCAATAGCCAAACCTAAAATATTAATTGAAGAAAATCCCTTATTCTTCCAGAGATTCCTTAATGCCAATCTGAAAAAACTTTTTATCATACCCCTTTTATTATCAGTTTAAAATATTTCTGAAACTTTTAATAATACCATTCAACTGCAATCATCTATCAGTCATACTGTCTTCCTGTACTTGTCAGATCAGTATATTCTCTGTAACTGTTTGTCCATCCAGCATTCTGATAATCCTATGGCTGAACCTTGCATCATGTTCACTATGTGTTACCATTATTATCGTAGTACCCTGTTCATTCAGGTCGGTCAGTAATTCCATTACTTCACTCCCATTGGATGAATCCAGATTACCTGTAGGTTCATCTGCTAATATCAGTTTCGGATTATTTACCACAGCTCTTGCAACAGCCACACGCTGTTGCTGTCCGCCGGATAATTGCTGCGGATAATGGTTGCGGCGATGCATAATCTGCATTTTGTCCAGCACTTTTTCAACTTTTTCTTTTCGTTCTGCAGTCTTGATACCGGTATAAATCAAGGGCAGTTCCACATTTTCAAATACGGTCAGTTCATCAATCAGGTTAAAACTCTGAAATACAAATCCAATATTATGCTTGCGCATATCTGCTCTTTTACGTTCATTAAAATGTGCTACTTCAATCCCGTTGAAAATAAAACTTCCTTTATCGGGGTCATCCAGTAAACCGAGGATGTTTAACAAAGTAGACTTCCCGCAACCGGAAGGCCCCATTACTGCTACAAATTCTCCTTCTTTTACTTCCATTGATAATTTATTGAGCGCAATGGTTTCTACTTCTTCGGTACGGTAGATTTTTTCGAGGTCTTTAATTTTTATCATGATTGTTGTTTGTATGATTTGATTACTATTTATTAAGAATTAATTCCTGATTAGTCCCATAAGTTTCATAACTGCTGGTAATTACTTTATCACCTGCTTTTAATCCACCCAGCACTTCATAATAGTCCGGATTATACATTCCAAGTTGTATATCTGTTTTATAGGCAATTTTGCCATCAGCACTCAGTTTAAAAATCCAGTTTCCACCGGTCTGCTGATAAAAGCCTCCGCGGGCTAAACGCAATGCCTGTTTTTCATCACTTAAGGCCAGCCTTATCTGCAGGGTTTGTCCGCGCCTGATACCCTTGGGTACCGGGCCTTCAAATAACATATCCACCTGAAATTTGCCATTGCTTACCTGCGTAAATACTTTTGTAATCTTAAGTTTATACGTTGTATCGGCAAAAGCAAAATCGCCTTTCAGGCCAATATAAATACGTGAAATATAATGTTCATCCACATCCACCCTAACCTTAAAACCACTGGTTACATCAATTTGCCCCAATCTTTCCCCCTGGCGTTTATTTTGCCCTATTTCCGCATCCAGAGAAGTTAGCTGGCCATCTATCGGTGAGCGTACTATCAGGTCACTCACTTTTTTCTGCATAATATTCAGTGCATCCTGCGACCCTTTAAAAGACCTTTTATCCTGTGCTTCCTGGGTAGCCCTGGATACAGAATCCTGTTGCAGTATCTGCTGTGTCAATGTTCTTTTCTGCTGATAATAGGTATAATTGTTTTCAGCCTGTTTAAATTCCTGTAGTCCTATTACATTCTGAGTGTACAAATGCTTATCCAGTTTATAAATTCGTTCCGCTTCTTTAAACTGACTTTCCACATCGGCCATCTGGTTCAATTTACTAACCGTATTCTGTAAAGCTGCATTGTGGTTAATCTGCATTTGAGTCAGGGTATTATAAACTGTATTTTGCTGGCTCATCATCGTCATCATCAGGTCAGAATTAGACAAGCGTAATATAGGTTGCCCCTTTTTCATCAATGTACCATCCTCCACATATTTTTCTTCAATTCTTCCTCCCTCACTGGCATCCAGGTAAATTGTGGTTAAAGGCAGTACTACTCCGTTTACCGGTATAAATTCCTGGAAAGTACCATTTGATACTTCACTAATGGTGATCCTTTCAGTTTCAACATTCAGTTTAGATTTACCGGAGGTAAAATAATAGGCACCGGCAATCAACAGGATGATTGCAGCAGTAATGCCAATCGTCAATAACTTTTTTACTGTCCATGTTTTTTTTTCAATAACTCTGTCCACTGTATAAATTTTAGTTCGTAAATAATTAGGTTAATTAATTTTCAGAATTAACAACTGATTGAAAAACAGGTCTTCCTCTGCTTTATTGCAGGTACAGCATTTATCCTTTACACCGGATACTATTTTTTCATTCAGCAGGGATAATACTCCGGTCATCAGCATCAGCAAAGAAAGCAGGATGAAATATGGCCAGAATGCAGCTTTCTTTTCTGTAAGATTTTTTTGTAAATGATACATATTCAGTATTAATAGTTGAGAAATCTGTTTTCCTTCTATCTGGAATGCAATACTGTGCCAAACTTTAAACGTACTGGTAATCAAAATGTTACAGTTAATTCCAACTATTAATTGTCCGGCATTGATACACCAGGTGTACGCTTTTGATACAGTCATTAATCCTGTATTCTGCTTTATTCCGTTCTCAGGCTTTTTACCGGATTATCAAGGGCAACTTTTATAGCCCTAAAACAAACCGTGATAATGGTTATCGTTATAGTTAATAAAGCCGCCAGAATAAATACCAACCAACTAATATGAATTCTGTAAGCAAAATCCTGTAACCATTTATTCATAATAAACCAGGATACCGGTGAAGCGATGATAAAGGCAATGAAAATAAGCTTCAGAAACTCTTTTGACAATAAAGTAACGATCCCGCTTACAGTTGCTCCTAATACTTTTCTAATTCCTATTTCTTTAGTGCGCTGTTCAGCAGTAAATGTAACCAGGCCAAATAGTCCGAGACAGGCTACAAAAATGGTAAGTCCCGCGAAAATGCCTAATATCTTACCTGTATTTTGCTCTGCCCTATAGGTATTATTAAAACGATCATCCAGAAATGAATAAGACAGAGGGTCTTCAGCTCCCAATGCGGCCCACCTATTTTTAAGGGTAGCAATCAACCCGGATACATCTTTTGTTTTCAATTTTACTATTAACGTTCCTGCATCAGGAGAGAGCACCATAACCAGGGGTGTAATTAATTCATGAAGTGACCTGAAATGAAAATCCTTCACCACTGCAATTACATGGTAGTTTATTTTTTTTCCATGGTTATCACTGGTAGAAATAGTATGGCCCACTGCTTTTTCTCCCCATTTAAAAGCAGTTGCTGCAGCATCATTTAATATAATAGCTGAGGAATCAGTAACAAATTCCCTGGAAAAATTTCTTCCAGTCAGCAAATGAATCCCAAGTGTACCTATATAATTTTCATCCACATCGTATCGCAGGGTTTTTATCAGCCGGTTGGGATCTTCTTCAGGTGCCACAAAAAAATTATTATTGTTACTGTTTCCTGCTGGTAAATATCCTGAATTACTGATGCTGGCAACCCTAGGATCATTCAATAAAGAACGTCGAAATATTTCCTGATTTTTATCCAGCATCCAGGTATCTGAAAGTATCATTACTTGTTCCTTATCATACCCCAATTGCTTATTTTGAATATAAGAAAGTTGTTTATAAACAACCGTAGTGCTTACAATCAGAATGATTGAAATAACGAATTGAAAAACAACCAGTCCGCTTCTTAATCCAATGTTTTGCTTGCCGGAAGTAAACTTTCCTTTCAGTACAGCTACTGGTTTAAAGGATGACAGGTAAAAAGCCGGGTAACTTCCTGCCAGGATTCCTACAAATAAGACCAAAAAGAGTAATACGGGTATCAGCATTGGATGTTCAGCAAAGTTGAGCGTTAAATGCTGATTTGATAGTTCATTAAACAATGGCAAAGCCAAATACACAAAGTAGATTGCCAATAAGGTAGCCATCGTTGTTAAGATAACAGATTCAAGCAAAAACTGCCTTATAAGATCCTTTTTCATTGAACCCAATACTTTACGGATACCTACTTCCCGGGAACGTTTAGAAGCACTTGCAGTGGATAGGTTCATAAAATTGATGCAGGCAATGATCAGCATGAACAAAGCAATTATAGCAAAAATATACACGTAGCGAATATCGCCCGGCTGACTAAGATCCCAGTTGAAATCTGAATGAAGGTGTATGTCGGTCAAGGGTTGTAAATGGAAACTGATATCACTCCCTTTTTTCCTGAATTCGGCCAGTGTCATTCCCATGGCCTGCAACATTTGCGGCCCCATGTATTTCTCAACTATCTGAGGTAATTTGGCATCCAATTTTTTATATTCATATCCATCCGCCAGTACCAGATAGGTAAAGAAATTGGAACTCATCCAGGTGGGTTCCTTTGACTCGGGCAAGCCCGACATAGATGCAAAGATTTCAAAATGAAAATGCGAATTCACCGGCACTTTGTCTATTAACCCGGTAACTTTACACGCGGCATTCTTACCATCTTTAAAGGCAATAACCTTCCCCATCGGGTCTTCATTTCCAAAATATTTATGTGCAAGGGCCTTGGTTATTACTATTGAATTGGGTTCCAGTAAAGCTGTTTTGGCATTTCCTTCAATCAACGGTAATGTAAAAACCTGGAAAAAATTTGAATCCACAAAGGCAAAGGCATCTTCTTTAAAAGTCCTGTTTCCATATACCAATTTTGGTGTTCCGTAATCACGGATGCGTGTAGCTTCCTCTACTTCCGGAAAATCTGCTTTCAAAGTTTGAGCAACAGGCGGCATCACCGACACTTCTTTCATCTTCTCTCCCTGTACATTACCTTCAAAATAAACACGCACCATCCTGTTTGCCTTTTTATTATAACGGTCATACCCCAATTCATTATTTACAAAAAGCATAATAATTAAACAGGTAGCAATACCAATGGCTAATCCAAATATATTAATACCTGAAAAAGTTTTATTTCTTAAAAAATTTCGAAAAGCGATTTTAAAATAGTTTTTGATCATGGTATTGAAGTGATTTATCTTTTCAGAACTTAGTTATAACTAAAGCAGTGCCAGAAAATTTAGCACTGACAATCAATTGGTTATACTAAATTCTTATTTATTGTTGTTCGGTTGCAGTACAGTTAGTGTCCGCTTTTGATACAGTAGTATTTTTTTGTTATTTTTTAATAAATACATGTGTCAGGTATTTAAATAATGTACTTACTTTGAGTATGAGTTTACGCAAAGCAAGTATACTGGTGATTGATGATGATGTGGATGTGCTGACTGCAGTCCGGTTGTTATTAAAAACAGAAGTGCAGGAAGTATATACAGAGAAAAATCCTATTTTAATCCCTTCCTTACTGGCAGCACATGAATTTGACCTGGTATTACTGGATATGAATTTCACTGCCAGCATTAATACGGGTAATGAAGGGTTATTCTGGTTAAACCGGATCAAAGAAATCAAGCCCGAAATTTCGGTTATCATGATTACGGCGTATGGAGACATCGACCTGGCTGTCCGTTCCTTAAAAGAAGGTGCATCCGATTTTATTGTAAAGCCCTGGCATAATGAAAAGCTCCTGTCCACCATTGCTGGTATTTTAAAGAAAAAATTCCAGTCTGCTTATCCTGCTACAGCTGAAAAAAATGATCCCACCCAGACCGGTTTACTGGGTAACAGTGATGTGATGCAGGATATATTTTCTAAAATTGATAAGATTGCACCAACTGATGCCAATATCCTGATCCTCGGGGAAAATGGAACCGGTAAGGATTTAATTGCTAAAGCCATCCATGATAAATCCCTGCGCAGTAAGCAGCCTTTTGTAAAAGTAGATGTGGGTGCATTAACAGAAACCCTGTTCGAAAGTGAATTATTCGGCCATAAAAAAGGGGCATTTACAGATGCACGCGAGGACCGGGTGGGCAGGTTCGAATCTGCCACTGGGGGCTCACTTTTCCTGGATGAAATTGGCAATATTTCCCTGCAACAACAGGCCAAACTGTTAACTGCCCTGCAAAACCGGCAGATCCAGCGTTTAGGTAGTAACCAGCCGGTTTCGGTTGACCTGCGACTGATCTGTGCCACTAACCTTCCTATCAGTGAACTGGCCAATGAAAGCCGCTTTCGTAAAGATTTAATTTACCGGATCAATACTGTTGAAATCATACTGCCACCGCTGCGTAAAAGAAAAGAAGATATTATCCTGCTTACCAAACATTTTGCCAACCTCTATGCTGTAAAATATTTTAAACCGGGCTTCTCCTTTTCTGAAGCTGCTTTGCATAAATTAAGGCAATACCAGTTTCCCGGCAATGTGCGGGAGCTGCAATATATTATCGAAAGGGCCATTATCATGTCCGATGGTTCAGTATTGGAACCGGAAGACCTGATTTTTTCCCCAATTGAAACCAGCTATCAGGAAACAGCAGATGAAGCCAGAGATACCAACCTGAGTAACCTGGAAAAAAACACTATTTTAAAAGTAATTGAAAAAAACAATGGCAATATTACCAAAGCAGCAAAAGAACTGGGCTTAACACGCACTGCTTTATACAGGAGGCTTAGCAAATATGAAATCTAAAAAAAACAACTGGGGTATCTTAGCCAGAGTATTGTTATTATTCCTCACCCTGCTTGGTTTTGCTTTTGCAGTATTACGGGTAGAATACCTGTATTCCATATTGCTACTTCCTTGCATCATCTGGGAACTGGTTGATTTTTATAAATTACATAAAAAAGCACAGAATGAAGTGGATCAGTTTGTAGAATCCATTCATTACAGGGATTTTTCCCGCCATTTCAATGTTAAACAGGCCCCGCCAGAATTACAGAATTTACGCGAAGGTTTTAATGAAATCAATTCTACTTTTAAAGTTATCAGTAAAGAAAAAGAAACCCAGTTTCAATACCTGCAAAAAGTACTGGAACTGGTAGACACCGGAATACTTTCCTATGAAGTTAAAACGGGTGAAGTAATCTGGATGAATGAATCACTGAAAAAACTATTACAGATTCCCTATTTAAAAACTATACAGTCGCTCGACAAACGTGATCCCGACCTCTGTTTCCAGATCGTGAATGTTGCACCCGGTGAAAAATTTGTTATCACCATTCATCAGGATAAAAATAAAGTGAAAGTGGTGGCTTCTGCTACTGCTTTTCATACAGAAGGGCTGCAATATAAACTACTGGCATTTCAGAATGTAAGCCAGGTGTTGGACGAAACGGAATCAAAAGCATGGCAAAAACTGTTAAGTGTAATGACACATGAGATCATGAATTCAGTGGCACCCATTTCTTCCCTGGCCAATACATTGCAGGTTCGCCTAAAACAGGTAGCCAAAGAGCTGAATGTATCAGCAGATGTTACTGAAGATCTGGAATTGGGTATTGATACTATTAAAAAAAGAAGTGAGGGCTTGTTGAAATTTACTGAAACATACCGCAACCTGAATAAAATTACCAAGGCTAACCTGTCTAAAGTATATATCAGTGAACTTTTTGAAAATATTCAACGGCTGATGCAGCCCACACTGGATCAGAAAAACATCTGTCTTTCTATTCAGTTAAAAGACCCGTTAATCAGTACACAAATGGATGTGGGATTAATTGAGCAGGTTTTAATCAACCTGATACTCAATGCCATTGATGCAGTAAAAGGACATACCAAACCACAAATACAATTATCCTCTTATTTAGAAGCCGGCAATAGAGTCATTATCAAAATTACGGACAATGGGTATGGCATGTCTGAAGATGTCCTTGATAAAATCTTTGTCCCTTTTTTCAGTACTAAAAAAAGCGGGAATGGAATAGGTCTTAGTTTATGTAAGCAGATCATGATGGTACATAAAGGGAGTATCCAGGTACATTCTGTTCTGGAAAAAGGTACGGTTTTTACCTTAAGTTTTTATAATTTTAAGGAATTGCAACCTTAAATAGTCAGCCATGCCTGAGCAAAATAAAATCCCTGAAAATTATCAGGATGTAATGCCTTATTTAATTGTAAAGGGCGCATCCGCTTTTGCAGCATTTACTGCAACCGTATTTAATGCAAAGCAAACTTATTGTGTTATGCGCGATGAAAACCTGGTGATGCATTCTGAAATAATGATCGGTGCATCAACTATAATGTTTGCAGATGCCACAGAAACATATCCTCCCCGCCCTGCTGGCATGTTTGTGTATGTTAACAATGCAGATATAACCTATCAGAAAGCCCTTGATACAGGTGCAACAGCTGTATCGCCATTATCCGATCAGCCCTATGGCCGGAGTGGCGGTGTTATTGATCCATTTGGTAATACATGGTGGATTACTTCCCTATAAGTTTTGGCTGTTAAATTTAACAGGACATATAAGACCTTTATAAAATAAATTTATCATAAATATCTGATAAACAGATATTTAGATAAATTAGTTATCCACAACAATCGATTGTAATTTGCTTGCAGTATTTTTATCAGCTTTTAATATTTGCTTTATATATATATTTAAAAAGTAAAAAAGTAATAGATTTTTTCTTTACTTTTTTTGTTAATAAAATCCAATATCCTTAAACCCTTAACTATGTCCTATGTTACTGTTATTAGTGATAAAAACACCAGTATAACCTCCATTGAAATGGGGTCTTATTTCATTATTGTTGAAATAAATGCAAGATCCAAATTCTTATTTACCTATAATAGTGCCGGAGGCGTTATTATTGAAAGAATGAAGAAAATTTCTAAAGATTTAAACATGCTCACTCATTACCTCGTTATTCAAAAACCAAAATATGAAATGGCTTATTAACTGATTTATTAAACCTGGTTTCAGGTTTCGTATCTTCTGTTCTATGGAAAACCCCACTGTTAATTCAGTGGAAACCTCTTTCAACTGAAAGAGGTTTTTAATTTGGTTAAATTGTATATCCTGGTGAAAGTAACCCCTGCCTTCAGTTTGGAATGAAAATGAACAGCATTTAATGCTGCTGTTGAAGAAAAATGAGATTAAATGCACTATGCTGATATGCTGCTTTCAAGGGCATTACTATCTGATTACAATGGTTTCTGGGATGTTTAGAAAGAGCCACAGCCAATACAAATAATATACTGGTCAAAGTTCTGGCAAAGGATTTTGGGAAAAACATAAAGCTTCTCAATTTAATCATCGGCAACACCTAATGATTAATAAATTATTAGATGATTTTGAAGGGAAACTAAGCAGCTCTAAATGGGCAAAAATGAGCAAATGTTCCCATGATACAGCATTAAGGGACATACAGGATCTATACTTGAAGTAAACACAATACTAAATATTGCGGTTATAAAGCTTGCTTTTAACTATCAGAAGTATGTTTATATTGCTTCAGCTATTAAGTCTTATTTTAGGGAGAATAATTATGCCAAAATTTTTCCTTATTGTAATATCGAACCTGTAATTTACCAGACAAATAATGCTGCGTGAGGTAGTTAGGTCTTTAGAGTTGGATCATTTTTATGACAAATCCAGATATCCGCTTTTTCATATAGCTTGTTCAATTTGGTACCTAGTGACCACACATGTAATGTTACTAATAAAGGAGGTTGTGAATTTACAGATGAGTATCATTTGAATCCACATCATATGGGGTATAGTGATAGAATAAATTTTGTACCCATTGGCTTAACGTCAGCTTATGAAGTAACCAATATAGAAGTTAGAATTTTAGAAATACAGGGTTCGGCTATGTACAGAAAGATCAATGGAAATAACCTACCAGCTGTAGAACAAGGAGAATTTGGAAACTTAAATGTGTTTAAAATAAGATCAAAATATTTAGATAAAACTCATATTGCTGGTTTGATTCTCAAGACTATTCATAAAGAGAATAAATATTTCAAACACCTAAAAAAATATTTTAGGACATCTTGCTCTGTCAATGAATTATATTTAGTATCAAACTCTGTCCAGGTATTTTTAGCTACATCATTAAAAAATAATAACGATGTCGTTAGCTTTTGGGTGCTTTTTAAAAAAGGCATTGTTGCCCAAATTGTAAATCCAATGCTTAACAAGTTTAATAATAAGGTTATACATAAAAGAAAAATAGTAGTAGAATCAAAAACTAGTTTTTCTTTTAGCGAAAAATAACCTCCAATAATTCCACTTAGCAAAAAAGAATTCAATGGCAGATATAAGTTCCCTTTACTGTTTACATTGTCATAGAATTTATCATATCGACTAATGCAAAATTTCAATTGTTCAATTTTTTTATTTTCTTCCATCATATTTATTTTAATCTTTTGATAAAATAAATAATCCAACAAATAACCCTAACAAACCCAATCCTAATCCAGCTTTCACTTGATTACTCACCATCTGTTTGTGCTGTACAACATTGGCATAATGCTCGCAGTTAAATTGAAGTAAGTTGTATTTATTTCCAATCAATGCAATTGCATTATTCACTGCAATTCTTCTTTCTGTTTCAGAACCTCTGAACGGTTCTACTCTCGTAATTCCAATTACATTATTAAAAAAATCAACGGCAGTAACTTTTTGTACACCTTTTCCAATTTTATTTTCCGCAATCCAATCTGTCCCATTAGCATCTTTACCTAAGTAGATAGCATGATGCTGCACAAAACGTAAATCGCTTTTGGGAACTACAATTCTGTCTGCAGGTTGTAAATTCCATTGTAATAAATTCTTGTTCATAATTATTAGCCTTTAATGTTACGTGGATCATTTCCGAAACTATCCTTGTCTCTTATTTTCCCATCAGTACGGTGAATAATTAAATCTGATTGCTGGTTTATGGCAATATCTCTGGCAATTTTGATTGCTCCTTTTTGTGTGTTAACAATTTTTGTTGCCTTTACATTCCCGGCCCCTTTAACAGCCCAATGGCTTCCATTAGGCACAACGTGTTGATTTTTGCCCATTTGAAATAATTTTATGGATTCAGTCATTTAAACCCAATAATAAAGTTACAAAAATTATTCCAATTGTAAACATGTAAACTGAATAATGTAAATCTTGTTTACATTGGTAAAACTTGTCAGGCAATTGTAAAATATGCCATAATGACTACTATATTTGCTGTCATTTTTACAAAAATCTGTAATAAAATTAATTTTCTCTTGTAATTTGTAAACTAAATACCTTTAATTTGCGTTGTTATTTATAAACAAACTAAAATGAACCAGATTTTTGCAGAAAGATTTAAATCTGCCCGTTTATTAAACGGATATTCCCTGCAAGACTTAGCAAATGTGCTGGAAAATAAAGTAGGCCGGCAAGCACTTCATAGATATGAAAAAGGGGAAGTAGTTCCTGATAGTGAAATGATTAATCATTTAAGTGAGGCATTAAAAGTTCGTCCAGACTATTTTTTTAGGGATACCAAAGTTAATATTGGTGCTGTAGAATATCGCAAACTAAAACGCTTACCTGCTAAAGAAGAAGTAAAGGTAGTGGAACAAACCAGGGAGTATTTATCAAGATACCTGGAATTGGAGGAAATTCTTGGTTTATCAAATAAATTCATTAACTATTTGGCAGATTTTAAGAATGTTACCACCTACGAGGAAGTAAATAATGCTGCAACTGTATTGCGTTCAAAATGGGAACTCGGCAGTGGGCCTATTTTTAATATTGTAGAACTATTGGAAGATAAGCATATTAAAGTGGTAAAAATTGATGCTGATTCAGCTTTCGATGGACTTCAAACCTGGGTGAATGATACCATTCCAGTAGTTGCATACAATGTTCACAAACTGGAAAAAAATGATAGGATTCGTTTCACCTTGCTGCATGAATTAGCGCACCTTCTATTGACTTTTGGTGATATAACCGAACATCAAAAAGAAACTCTTTGTCATCAATTTGCAGGGGCTATGTTATTACCAGAGAAAACAATTAAAGAAGAATTAGGGGTTTACCGGAATCAATTATTTGTGCCTGAACTGGGGAATATAAAAAAACAGTATGGCATCTCCATGCAGGCAATTGTAATGAGAGCAAAAGTTTGTGGCATTATAAATGAACATTACACTAAACAGTTCTTTTTTATGATGAAACAAATGAACTGGAAAATTGATGAACCAATTCTGTATGAAGGGGTTGAGCAATCAAATCGTTTTGACCAGTTACTCTATAGGGCTTTAGCCGAAGAACAAATTTCTATGAGTAAAGCTGCATCGTTAAAGAATCAGAAACTGGCTGAATTTCGTAACGAAACATTACTTATACATTAAGTGCATCTACTTGTGTTACTTTAATGTAAACAGCCAAAGTGTATCATTATGAAAATAGCGGTTACCGATGCTTGTATTTTTATTGATCTCTACGATCTTCAATTAACTGCCCAGTTTTTTAGTTTAAATATAGAAGTTCATACTTCTATTGATGTGATAAAAGAATTGTATGAAAACCAACAACAAATGCTAAGTGCATTTCAATCAGTTGGTAAATTAACGGTTCACATTATTTCTGAACTAGAAAAAATGGAAATTATATCCTTTCCATATCCAAGATCTTTATCCGACAGTGATAAATCCGTTTTGTATTTAGCCGCAAAACTAAATGCGATGGTTATCAGCAGTGATAAAATGATAAGAAATACAGCTAAAAATAATGCAATAGAGTATCATGGCACCATTTGGGTTTTTGATCAACTGGTGAAAAACAATCTCATTTCAAAAACAGAAGCATCTACTAAATTGAAACAGTTAATAACAACAAATTTGGTTTTTCAAAATAATAAAACGCTGGTTGCAGATATGGAAAAGAGATTAATTCTTTGGTCAAAATAGTAATCTAAACGGTCATCCAAACACATGCTGCTCTTAATTTCATTAATTATTCCAAAAAACTCATATCCTCCTCCGTAAGTTCAATAGCAGCAGACTGAATATTTTCCTCAAAATGTTTTAAGGAACTGGTACCGGGTATGGCTAAAATCCAGGGCGATTGATGTAATAACCAGGCTATATTCACCTGTGCCTCTGAAACATGATATTTCTGAGCAATTTCGGTAATCCGGTTATCCTTTTTGTCTATTGCATGCAGTAAGGAAAAGAAAGGAATAAGCGGTATTTCATGCTGTTCACAAAGTTCCAAAACTTCACCGCCACCATAGGTTTTCATGTGATGCTGGAGCATTGTTGTGCGCTGGGCATGGCCATACATATTTTCAACAGTAGCAATATTCCCCATACTGATGGCAGTTTGCAAATCAGATACACTTACATTGCTTACACCTACATGCAAAATTTTTCCTTCCTGCTGCATAGTAAACATAGCTTCCAAACCTGCTTTAAAAACTTCAGGGCTACCCATCGACCTGAGATGTACCAGCTTAATCTGATCTATTTTTAAAGTTCGAAGGTTATTTTCTATACTTATACGCAAATTTTCAGGTGTATTAAAGGGTAGCCAGCTTTTATCCGGTTTACGGGTGGCTCCTACCTTAGTACAGATTACCAAATCATCGTTATATGGATATAATGCCTCCGCTATCAGCCGGTTGGTTACATCTTCACCATAAAAATCGGCAGTATCTAAAAACTTCACCCCGCTTTCCACCGCACGTTTTAATATTTGCAATGCTTCCGGCCTGTTAGGTGGTTCGCCATAGATACCTTCACCGGTTAGCCGCATGGTGCCATAACCTAAACGGTTTACGATTAATGGGTGTTGGCTTTTGGATGCAATTGTTATTGTATGAGGAATGATCATGTTTTTTTTAGTTTAAGTTTTTGCAAATAAAAAATTCTGTATACTGCAGGAATTTACACTAATTTAATTCAGTATTCCCCCTACAATTTCACATTCCAGGTTACCGATGGCAATACGGGAAATATAGAAACTTTCTTGGCTTGCACCTGTAAATTGCCATTGCTTACACTTCCGGTCTGACTAAAATAAATAAAATACGGATTAAGGTGGTCATAGGCATTGTATAAAGCAAATACCCAGCTATCCTTATATTTTCTTGGTTTCTTATGTTCGGGAGTATACGTGCCTGCCAGGTCTAACCGGTGATATGCCGGTAAACGGTAGGCATTGATATTGCTGTAATCCTGCGACAATACACCGCCAATAAAATAAAACCGGTCGGGCAAGGTTGTTGGGTTCCCGCTGGCATAAATAAATACTGCAGAGAGTTTCCATTTTTTACTCAGCTCATAGGTGCTGGTAACAGATAAATCATGCCTGCGGTCATAATTGCCGGCAAATTTAGTCCCGCTGTTCAGGTCATTAAACTGCCTCCAGCTCCAGCTTAAAGTATACCCTATCCACCCGGTAAGCCTGCCTTTTACCTTATTAATAAAAAACTCTGATCCATAACTCCAGCCCTTGCCAAATACAAAAGATTTTTCTACATCCTGCAGGTTATTGGGTGTATAGCCGCTTTCATATGCTATCTGGTTTTCCATGGTTTTATAGTAAACCTCCACGGAAGTCTCAAACATGCCATCTGCAAAATTCCGGAAATAACCTCCTGCATACTGCCAGCAAATCTCCGGTTTTACTTTTAAGGTACTGGGCACCCATAAATCGGTGGGTAAGGTGGTATTGGAATTACTCACCAGGTGTATATACTGCAGGTTACGGGTAATCCCAAATTTTAAGGAGGCATTATCATTCAAGGCATAGCGTAATGTAAAACGGGGCTCTAGTCCGCCATAAGCCTTTACTTTTTGCCCGTGCCCGTATACAGTACTGTCAATATAATTCCCATTTGCATTTGTAATGTAATTTACATACGGGCCTACCTGTTCAAAACCACTGGCCCTGATCCCATAATTAATTTTTATTCGTTTGCCAATCTCCCAGTCGTCCTGCACATAGATAGCCCCTTCTCTTGCATACTTCACAAAAGGGTTGGGCGGATTAAACTGTACACTATCCTGTTTACCTGAAATTTCACTGGGATAAAAAGTATGGTAAGTGTATTGCATTCCAAACTTTATTCTGTGCTCCGGCAACGGATAATAATCCACATCAAATTTTGCATTCAGGTCTTTGATACCGGATGAAAGCAAAAAATCCAGGTTGCTCTGTCCGGCATCCAGCTTAAAATCATAGGCATTATACACTAAAGTAGTATTCGCAAATAGCTTTTTACTGAATATATGGTTCCATCTTAAGGTAGAAGTGGCATTTCCCCAGGAAATAAGGGTGGAAAATGCCCGCTGGGCATCATTGAAAGTAAATTTATCCCTGCCAAAATATCCGCTCAGGTAAAGCCGGTCTTTGTCCGAAAACTGGTAATTTACTTTGGCATTCAAATCATAAAAATAATAACCGGTACCTGCATAGCCACTGCTCCTGGGAATAAAAGGTTTGGATAATATATCTATATAGGTTCTGCGACCGGAAACCATATAAGATAGTTTCTTTTTGATTATCGGCCCCTGAATGGAAAACCGGGAAGCTATTAAACCAATACCTGCATCAATCTGTGTCTTATTTTCATTGCCCTCTTTCATGGTTACATCTACCACACTGGATAACCTTCCTCCATATTGAGCCGGCATCCCACCTTTAATCAGGGAAACATTCTTAACCGCATCTGCATTAAAAATGGAGAAAAAACTAAATAAATGTCCGGTATTATAAACTACAGCATCATCCAGCATAATCAGGTTCTGGTCTGGCCCGCCTCCCCGTACATAAAATCCCGCATTACCTTCTCCTGCACTCATCACTCCTGGCAATAATTGCAGGGTTTTTAAAATATCCACTTCTCCCAGAAAGGATGGAAGGGATTTAGCAGTAGTGACCGGCAAATCAAATTTGCCCATCTGGGCAGTTTTTACATTATTATCCCTTTTACGCGTATATACAGTTACATCATTCATTAATGATGATAATGGAACAAGTAATATATTTTGCTGCTGCGGTTGTTTCAGGTCAATACTGAATTCTTTGGGCTGGTAGCCCACAAATGAAAAAAGTACTTTGTAAACCCCTTTTTTGAGAGTGATGCTGTAAAACCCATATTGGTTACTGGTAACACCCTTCAACTCCGCTTTTACCAATAAATTGGCACCAATCAGGGTTTCGCCCGATAAGGAATCCTTAATATATCCATTAAGTGTTACCTTTTCCTGTGCCTGCACAAAACTCAAAATAACCATCAACAATAAAATCAATCCGGTTTTCCTCATATTTTCCAGTTAAGCTAAAAGGTAGAATATACCTTAGTATATTTTTTACTTTGTAAAGTTAATGGTATCAATAATGTTTCCGCAGGTTATCATTTTTTTTGGAATATAGGGATTGCGAATTGCAGCAGTATTACTCAGCCAGTTGGCTCCTTCTCCTTTAAATGCCATAGGACAATGCACCTGGTAAACCACCTGTCCATGGTATTGTACCAGCTTCATCAGGTCATGCATCTGTTCACTTAGCAGATAAAAAGATTTCCGTTTATTGTCCAATGTGGTTTCTCCCAGTAAGCCCTCCCCTTCGGCTGCCATGCTTTCCGTATTCATTTTAGCGTTTTCAAGAATGGCAGAATCTGCTTTCAGCCCTTCAAAATTCAGGCTGTCGGCATCTTTAATCAATACCCGGGTATAAAAATTAATCATACTGTCCTGTTCACTCACAAACTGCTCTTTCAGGCTGAAATAGTCAGTCGCCAGCTTATTTAAACTGGAATCAAAGCCAATACTGGTACTGGA
>Ga0364866_10372_pt1 | contig 29387 bp, 30 predicted proteins | sample ExccelAu500001D3_3_FD_206913 | JGI IMG/M metagenome (GOLD analysis project Ga0364866, IMG submission 206913) | Enriched cells from Trout Bog Lake Hypolimnion, Wisconsin, USA - BchlTB.Aug13.5000.01.D3 | ecosystem: Environmental > Aquatic > Freshwater > Lake > Hypolimnion/Profundal zone | place... | reverse complement strand
TTTTCAAAAGCTGTCTCGACCGCCCGGCCAAAACTACGCTGGTCTGCTGCCGCGAGCACACCCCGGTCACGATGGCTTTGTTCTTGAACCTCGGCACCACTGCCGGCCTGCTCGAACGGGTGCTGGCTGGCAATATCGACCAAGCCGACTTCTCCCAGATTAGCTCGGCTGCGGCTAAGTGCTCGGCGGCTAAGGTTTCGCTAGGTGAAGCCCGGAGTCTACCGGAATTTACAGACCTTTTGCTTGCCGCCCGGGAGGACATCGAAATGGTACTGTGTGACTGGAGGCCCAGCGATGATGAGATTGCCAGCGTCGCGACACTGGTTGCGGAGCATGGCATCAGCTTCACCGGGCCATTGAGCCAATGGAAAGCGGATGCCATACTGTCCGCACCGCCCACCCCTGCGCTGGAAGCGGCACGGGCACGGCGTCGATGTCGGCACCATGAGCACGCCATGAACAGTCTGGAGCGTTTCCAGCAGGTCTCCGATCTGCGCATTAATGACGGCTACTTGGGTGTGTTCGACGCCTCACTGGTAGCGGAAGCGGACATTTGGGCGCTGGGCAGCGAGCCTGATTGCGTGGATGTCCTGCCTGCACCGTTCGCGGGCTGGCGCTACTCTTGGGGTCCGGCCTATGGCGGAATTCGCTTCAGCATTTTTGCCGCCAAACGCCAAGTGTTGACCTGCGCGATTGCCTCCGCGCCAGATGCTGGTGAAAAAGTGTGGGTACGATTGCGGAAAAAGTGTGCGACCTTCCAAAATGGCCTGCCGCCAGATGAGCTGCTACGCGGTTGCGAGGGCGTGGACTATGAGGATGTGACCAGTCAAACCCACGCGCTCAAGTACGGCTGTAACGACCTGATTGCGCCGGATGTTAAGCTGGAATGCCCGCCGGTCCCGTTCTTGGCGACGTTGATCTCGCCACCGGGCCATCGAGATCCTGAATCAGATGAATTGAAGATGGCGCTCCGACTGCGCGATGCGGTGGCAGCGATAATTTTCGTCAGCGACTGGATGCGACATCGCCCGGCAGAGTGAGTCCGAATTGACGGTGGCAACACGTCGGTTGTGCATGTTCAGAAACGTTCCGGTGCCGCCCAGTAGCTGTCAGTTGCCACGCGCGTGCTGCGGGTTGGGTTTGACTGAAGCACCGACAAGCTGCATCGTCTCAGCACACCTCCTAACGCACGGAATCTTGGCTGTCAGTGGCACGGCTCGCGATACCGCCAAAGAAAGACTCCGCTGTGTGGCCAGCCAGACGGATGAACCATAACTCCTCTAAGGGGTGGAACTTGGGTGAAAGCCGAACAAGGCCATCTCCGCCCCCATCGAGTTCACTCAGCAGGGCACGCCTCGTTTTTTCCACGAAACCTCCAGCCCGCTTGAAGCGCTTGTAATACGCCCGTTCGTAAAGAAGATCAATATAGCCCCGCGCAATAAGATCTGGACGATGCGGAAGGTCGGTTTGATCAAATAACCAGGCAATGTCGTTGGCGACTCCTAAAGAGATTTTATGAATTGGGTTTCGTTCATCAATGCGTCGTGCCTCCAGCCTTTCTATGCAGCTCTCGGCCGTCTTGAACATATCAGCACAAGGGGCGAGGTGTATTCGCGCCTGCTCAAGGTGGCAACGGTGTACGAGACAAAGGTCCATACCGCAAATTTGATGGACGCGATGCCAATACGCCTCGCCGTGAATCTCCCTGTCGTTTGCGACACAACCGGGGCAGAACCTCATAACTCCGGCGCTGCCGGAATACAAGTGGTGACAGATCGAGACTGTGGCCCTGTGGATGGACCCTACAGAGTTGCCATTCATGGCGGTACGCACCTGCACATATTGCTCCTCCGTGAAAAACGGGGCAAAGAGCGGCAGCATGGTATGCTTATCGATAAACAAATCTGAGCTGTACGCATGCCCCGGTGGGAGCTGGGCAACGAGGGCATCGAGGTTTTGAGGCAAAGCGACTCCCGCCGATGCATACTTTGACATACCCAACTCGCATAGAGTGGCCTTGAAAGATGGAAAACCCATGAGGGCCGAGAACCGTGAGCAGATGCTGTAGAACAGCTCATCGGGGTAAGGATCTGGAAAGTGGCCGATCATGCGATGGGTTTGTCTTGAACATATTCCCCAACCAAAGCGGTCAATCCTGCCCTTTTGAGGGAATCATACGGAGCATGATTGTGCTCCAAGCCCGAGGCCACGATCCCCATCATCGTGCCAGGCGATTTCGCATGAAGATTGGTATTGGAGGCTTTATTCTTTCGCACATTCGCCTCACGAGGCGCAGGAGAACTACTGACTTCGGTGAGTTCCAGGTCTGCGGAGGCATGCTCCCCCGACTGACCAGCGCTATTGGCGGATTTGCGTGCCGATGGCGACAATGGAGGCACAATAACCGAGTTGGATGCTTTTGGCGTTAAGCCCCATTGACCCATATCGCGTGGCGGCAGTACGTCCCCGCAATCACCGCATGCCGCAAAATCGTCGTCACGCAAGGCCCGCAGTATCGCCGACGCAATATCGAAGTGTTTTTGAGCGACTCTGTGAAACAACGTCGGCGTAAGGGCTTCGGGTTGAGCGCCCATCCGAATGGCCTCGCATTGGGACATCATAAATAGTTTTACAGCGATATCGATGATGCCCTGGCATTCATCGTAAAGTGCGGCGGCCAACTCCTTCGTCCAACGCGTTTCCTCACGCAAATATTGGTAAGGCCACATACTCATTGTAAAATACTCCCACAACTGATCGTTTTTCATCCGATCCCAGCGCAAGCATCCCTGCCCACAGACACGGCGGATCTGACGGAATTCACGGCCCAAGATGGGCAATGCCTTGTACGTCCCGACCAGGATGACTGGCACTCCGATCGTGTTTGCCAACTGAACGAAAAAATTGAGCATCCTCTCGTCGCCACCGCTTTTAGCCGCACTTAAGTGTTGAATTTCGTCAATTATCAGCACTCCGATAGAGTGTATGGCCGCGACGCGCGCAACATCACATAGTAGGGCATCTGCCGTACGACGATCAGCACGGTAGTGTGCATAATACTTGGTCTGGAGCTGGGCATCAACAGCAGCAAAAAAACCCTGGCAAAGGCCGCGTATCGAACCGTCGTTAGGGCAATCCAGCTTCAACCACACAAGTTGCACCTGATTGAACTGCCTGCCCTTATAAGCAGTGTGACATATAACTTGGGGGTATAACTGCAAGACGCGTTCAATACCTGTGGATTTGCCCCCGCCTGGAATACCGAATATGCCGAATCCCGAGCCACCGGAACACAGGGGTTGGCTACCTAGTCCAATGTCTCCGAAGGTTTTGACAAGCTCACTCACGCCAGCCAAATGACCCGTCTTCCGTGGATTCCGGCGCGCATAAGCGTTACGGATCGTTCGGCCGATGCTTTCTTCAAGCTCTTGGTTTATGGGCAGCGGTGTTACTAAGTCCAATACTGTTTGCGTCATGTATAGGCGCAACTGCTTCGGCATCAGTCGTCCTTCAGGTGCAATGGCTGGACGGCATGCCAAAGCCTCCCTGCTTTCTTCTGCTGTAAGAATCTTGGGCAAAGCCTCAATCAATGGATTATCAGAGTATCCAGGAATCGGTGAGTCCAGATACTCTGCCATGACCTGACGCCCCTGGAACCTGAACACAGGGCAATGGCTTTCGTCGATTTGCTCAATTTGTTTCATTTTTTCTCAGTGGTTGCAATCGGATTCTGATTTAATAATTTGAACCAATCGGCGGGGTACTCACCAAGATCGCCATCGGTTTGCTTTGTGGGATTCACGTTTGTATCCGGCTCAGTGCTTTCGTGTCTGGAAGCTACGCGAACGCATTGTCGCTCGTAATCGCGTTCAACCTGTCGATTGTCGCGAATTTCTCCCAAACGGGCACTCTTTGATTTAACTTTAGCGGCTTCATCGAGCCGGTCAGCTGCCTCGTGAATTATCATCTGCATATTGGCGTCGCATTTTGCAGCACGTTGCCGCTCTTCACCGCGAATCAATGCACGGCTTTCCTTCCGACCCCATTGATAGGCTTCCAGCTCTTCCAACGGGCGATCGGCGAAAGTCCTGTCACGCTCAACAAGATCAAATTTCTCGAATTTTCCAGATTTACATTCCCAAATATGGTTATTAAAGCGTGGGTCATACGAGACTTCAATCTTCCAAGTCCCACCATTGCGGGCTTTCTCATGCCACTGCTCTTTCTGCGCACGTTCAGAAGTGTAGTGAACCCCTCTGAATTTGATTCCCCGTGCAGTTACACTGGCTTGATCTGTAGGCAGTAAATGCTTCCAGAGTATTGCTCGGTCCATGGTACGGAGTGCGCCCGTCCTGTTGGTCTGCCCCCATCGCCAAAGCTCGATTGGTATAGGGTCGACATGATCGCGTATGCAGAACTCGTTAAGTGAGTACTGCTCCATATAACTTCCGTTGTACAGATTGATGCAATGAATCAGTATTTTGCGTAACTGATTTAGGTTAAGGGTCGCCCCTAGGCGGGGGTCACGATCTCCTCGCGTGGCGCAGCTATTTGAGGCCCCCGGGAGCCAATGAAAGTTCAGCTCGTTCAAAGATCGAAAACCTCGCTCAACGATGCCTTTGAGATCGGCACGGTAAGGAGGGGTATTTGAAAGAGAGATGCCAAGCCCCGCAGTCAAATTGTCAGCTTTTTGCCCTAATAATTCGCCGCGATCAGCCAATAAGCATTCGGGCAAATGATGGCTTGGCCATTCGTCTTGCCCCAAGGTAATTCCATGTTGCTTGCAGAACATCACTTTGTCAGTCGCGGCATTTTCGACAGCTAACATTGCAGCTGAGTAACTCGCATTCTCAAGCGTTACGGCGAAACCTGCGATTAACCTGGAGAATACGTCAACCACAAGGTAAAGCACAGGACGGCCGATTATTTCGCTATCTAACGAACTAATTAAGTTTACATCTGCAATTGTTGAGTCTATTTGATAAAGAGATCCAGGCCCGAAGGCCATGGCAGTCGAATGGCCAAGTATCGCCCGGCATTTTAAATTATAGCGTTTCTTACCTTCACGTGCAAGCAATGTGGTTACAAGGTTGTGATCTTTCTTGTACCAATACACAAACTGACGAAACGTAGGACATTCGTTTGGCGGAGGTATAACCGGCACTGGCACCCCATCGCAAAGCTGGACACCGCGTTTAAAGTAATGAGCTATTGTTTTATCGTAAGCTCTCCGCAACGACGGCTTATGACCGCCATTGTTTGAAGCGTAAAATTTTTTGATACCCATCGCAAAGTACGCCCGTTCTTTCGGGCCAATGTTAATGCCAGGGCACTTTCCACTTATATTGCTCGGCCTTCCGCGCTTAATAGTTTCCTTTGAATTACGTTCCTTCCCCTTTGCACCAGAGTTGGCGTAACGCGGTACCAGAGCGTTCTTAACTTGCCCACATTGCCAAAAGCGGCGAAGATATTTATAAACTGTGGCTTTCGATATTTTCACCGATTTCAGGATTTCTCGAACCATTGGTCCACGCTCAGCTGATTCAAAGATCCGCTCGTTGGGAGGCTGAACAAGCGATGCGATGATTTGCCATGCTTGGTCGCGGAGTATTCGACGCTTCATGGGAATAGAGGTTTCCTGGTCATTAAGGTAAGCATAAGGGTCAAAGTCAAGGAAGTGGAACTCCCCCTGATCAAATGCCGCCTCAAGTTGTGCGCGGGACCGGTAGAACGGCGCATGAGCAGAGCCGAACACCCGAATAAACACTAGTGAATCACCAGGAGAATTCATCCACAGGAGGCGCTCAATCCCTTTATCTTTGGGCTGATCATGCCAACAAATTAACGAGTTGATAGATAACTCCATGCTTCTTTGGGTTGATTGTGGACTAGGCAGTTGCTATCTTAACCCCCTGGCATGGATCAATTTCTGTGCTCATATCGGCTTTCCATCGGCGTGTCGCAAGTAAATGGCGTATGACCGTCAAGCTAGTTCCTTCACGTTGGCCTAGACGGTCGTCACACGCGACAGCGATCGTTGAAAGTGGCATTTTGGCATCCTTCACGTCCTCCACAAGCGCTCGCTCGATGCGCTTGACAGTGTTGTCGGCGTCCTCAAAGTAATTCTTCAGTTCTTGATAGGCGTGAAACCACTTGACGTTCTTAACCAGTGGTATTGAAATCTCCTGCTCGGTGACTATCCTCCAATCGATCTTCTGAGCCTGCCAAAAGCGCCTCTCTATCTCAAGCTTCTCCAGTGTGCGTTCTGACGCTAGATCCTTGCTGGGTTTAACCGTACGGACCTGTTCAATGGTTCCGGTCCCATTGCGTACGGAGATGACGAAGTCGCTCGTCATCGGCTTGGCGTCTGAGTTTTGGGGTGGATGAGAAATGCCGAGTTCCGCAGCTATGGCAATCGTGGCTTCAAGTGGCAGCGGGAATTGTTCACGAATATCAATTACTTCTGCCGACCATTCTAGAGTATAAAAGTAATTCTCTTCAAGGCGGCTAAAGAAGTGATGTACGCGCCTTGTCTTCCAACCTAGAACTCTTGTGGAAAGTCCTTTGGAAGGAACCTGGCGAACCGAAAGAAATGGGACATACGTTTCCCCTCGGTTTTGACTCCGCCAGTCATCAACTTGTGACATTTTACCGGTGCGAGACATATCCAGTGATGATCGCCTATCCCTGATTCCCAGTGTTCATCGAATCGCGCTTCGCGGTGTTGTACGCCAGATTCCCGGCCAGGAAATCTAAAATTATTTTCCTTGCGTATTGGCTATCGGAGCGTCCATCGATTGGACCCCCACGCTTGAGGATGTTCAAAGCCTGGGATTCCGCTTCGGTGATCCTAAACACCACGTAGCAGGTTTTTTTGCCACGGGGCGACTCTGAAGTGAGCACGGTTTTGTTTTTCACACCACAAGCGTACCACGATACATGCAGAAGTCAATGCGCGAGTACAGAAAGGCGCACAGAAAAATGTACACAATATTCACACAGCTGGATTTGAATCCTGGGCCTATTTTGCATAGAGTGATGCCATGGACACCAAAAAGCTTGTGCGTGGCCCCGAGTCAAACTTGGGAAGTGCGCTCAGGGTGAGGCGGGATTTGGCTCAAGCGATCAGGAACGTCGTCTTGACCAATGCGGCCTTAGCTCCCGATAAATTTGAACTTCTTTTGGATCTCTTCCGCGCCGACCGTCATTTGGGGTTCCCGTTTGTTGACGATGAAGGTTTTGTCACTTTGAGGGCCTTGGGGTTGTCTTTGGGAAGAAGTCAATCGCACATCTCCCGTCAAGTACAGGACCTCAAATTGAAGGGGTGGGTCGAGGTCGATGAGGTCAAAAAGGGTGAAGCTCACCATGGCAACAGCCTTCGCGCGCATCTCAGCAACGAAGGGAAGCGCATTATGGAGCCAGTTTGGGCGCAACTCCAAGTTCTTGGGAGCATGGCATTTGACCAGACTTCCTCGTCTGACCGCCAGACCCATTTCGAGGTTAACCAGTCAATCCGGCAGAAACTCCGTTCAATTTACCGCATTGACGGGAATGAAAAAAGCACTCACCCATTGGATAACATCCTGAGCATAAATAAGTTATGTAATGAAATCATGCCAGCCATGCGGCGGTTCGTTTTGGCGGGCAAGCCTCTTGGTCTTGAGGAAGCAGACATTCTCGTTGATCTCTACGGAGCTTGGAGACTGCATTGGCCAGATCCACGAGCTGACCGCGAAGGTTTTGTGGGCTTTGATGGACTGCTTCTTTCGCTCGTTCATACCCAAACGGCAAGCCGAGTTTTACTTTCCAGGCGAATCCGGGAGATGGAGGAGCAAGGCAGAGTCAGCATCCGAAAGAGCAAAGAAGATCAAAAATACCTCGGCAGAAACGACGGTGTTCGCATTACAGCTCAGGGTGAAACCGAAATCATACCGATATGGGAAAAATACAAGGCGCTGGCATCAAAGTTGCTGGAGGGTGTTTCATCCGTGGACCGGGAAATCCACCTGTCGGTGAATGAGGCGGTGCTGCAAAGGCTCCGTCCGGCTTGGACCTCTTTGATTTGAATCAGCAAGGCACTCCACTCGTGCCATCAACTCAACCAGCCATGAAACACTTGATTGGTTTTCAGATCGAACCGCAACGGTGGCCGGCCGATAGCGAGGGGTTCAGCGCGGAGGCGCTGCGTGGTTGCGGTGTTGGGTACGCAGCAACCTATGATTTTCGAACACGGAAGATCACCCTCTACCACGCCACAAGGCTCGCGGCTTTGGCGAGAACCTTAAGATTGGCGACGTTCGTAGTTGGTTACAACTGTGTCGATTTTGACCGACATCTGTTGACTGGTTCGGGTTTGCGCGTTGGCCGCGTTTGCTGGCTTGATCTGTTGAAGGTCATCGCCAAGCGGATGGGACACCGGATGTCCCTTGACACGGTAATTCGGGAAATCAACCAGTCAGCCGACGCCCCGGCTTCCCTCGACCAGCATAGGCAGTGGATCAAGAATCAGGACCAAAGGAGGATGGCAGAAAAATGCGTCAACGGTGCTCTCGAAATCGCGCAAGTCTTTGAGTACATGCGACAAGGCGGAAAATTAACCTCAAATCTGCACCCTTCCGGTGAGAAGTTCACCTTTCAGGACGTGTTGCCGAAGGCGATTCTGGTGCCGGGCTTCTGAACTCGGGAGCAGCTCGCGTACAAGACCAGAAGAGCGACGCTGCGGTCCAGCGACTTCGAAAAACGGCCACCTGCCTTGAAAAGGCGAGAGAACCGGTTCCCCGCTGTTTTCAGTGGAATAGAGGAATGGATTGGATAGGCTGCGCGGATGACGCCTGAAAAACTATTTCACGAACTGTTGGGGTTGGGCTTGAACTGGGAAGTCCTTGAAAGCCGGTTCGAGCGGGAGAGCGGGACGGTGTTTTTGGAAATTCGCGAGACGCCTAAACTGTGGGAGTTGGCGCGCTGCCCGAAAGACGGAGGCTTGGTTTTTTGTTACGACCATACCGAGGTGTTGACTTGGCGGCATCTCAATATCTTCCAGCACCGCTGCGAGATCACCTGCCGTTTGCCACGTGGCAAGTGCCGCCAATGCGGTCATGTGTTCCGGGTACGCCCGCCGTGGGAGGGCTTGAGCACGCACTTCACCAAAGAATTTGAAGCCTACGCCTTGTTGCTCATCCGGGAGATGCCGATGGCCAAGGTGGCGGAGGTGACTGGGGAGGGCGACACGCGCTTGTGGCGGATGCTCTTCAAGCATGTGGATGCCGCCTATGCGGAGGCGGACTTTAGCAACGTGTGCTGCGTCGGCGTCGATGAGATGAGCGTGCGCAAGGGCCATGAGTATGTAAGCGTCTTCGCCGATTTAGTGGCCAAGCGGGTGCTCTTCGCCACCGAGGGCAAAGACAAGGCGACGTGGACCGCGTTCGTGGCAGCGCTGGAAAAACACCATGGACACCGGCACTCTATCACACAAGTGAGCATGGACATGAGCGCCGCCTATGAAGGCGGGGTGAAGGAGAACTGCCGGAACGCGCAGGTCGTGTTCGATAAATTTCACGTGGTGGCCAATGTCAGCACGGCGGTGGACAAAGTGCGCCGCGCGGAACTGCGGACGGGCGGCAAAGGCGTTTGGGACTCACTCCACAAGAGCCAATGGCTGTGGCGCAAGAACCCGGAAAACCTCAGCGCCGAAGAACAGGAGCGGCTGGGCAAAATTAAAGAAAAGAATCTCTGCACCGCCAAGGCTTATCAGATGCGCTTGGTCTTACAGGACATCTATCGGAGTCCGAGTGCCACGGTGGCGCAACGACGCTTCAAGGTCTGGTGCCGCTGGGTGAGGTGGGTGGCTCGTTTTCACAAGCCTTATTTATTTGCCTCCATGATCAAAGTGGCGCAGATGGTCGAGAACCATCTGGCGGGCATCCTGGCCCACTGGAAGTGGGGCGTGACCAACGCGTTCATGGAGGGACTCAACAGCGTTTTCAGCGCCGTTAAACGCAAGGCTCGCGGCTTCCGATCCAGCGTCTATCTCGTCACCGTCCTCTATTTGGTGGCCGGCAAACTTCGTCTGCCCCAGCGCTGATTCCACTGAAAACAGCGGGGAACCAGAGAACCACAGCTAAGCTATTGCCTTGCAGTCAGATAGCTATTCTTCCAAACACACCCCTAGGTCACTTTTCCGGCCCATCCGATTTGGTTGAGCATAGGTGTCGCGCCCCCAGTTTAGAACTTTATTGTCGAGTTTAGGACTTTATTGTCCAGTTTAGGACTTTGTTGTCCGCCTACATTCGCGCCCTAATTCGCCGCGAAAAATCCCGCTTGACAGATGATTTCAATATGATATCATATCAATACCATGAAAGGATCACATATATGAAAACGAACACGACAAAATCGGTAAGCAACGAACGCGAAGCCAGCGCGCTCAGCGGCTGGGCGATGTTGGGCATTAATCTCGGACTGCTACTGGGCGCGGCGGTGTGGCTGATCTCCATCCTGGTTGCCGAGGCTAAATTACCAGGGGCCTCCAGCCTGTGGTGGTTGTTGCCAGCCATATTGCTGGAGCTCCTGGCGGTGGTCTTGCTTTGCGGCCATTTCACGTTGCAGCCCAATGAGGCGCGCGTGCTGATTCTGTTTGGCGCGTACCAGGGCACGGTTCGCACCAGCGGCTTCTGGTGGGCCAATCCATTTTATGCCCGCGCTCGCGGCAAGATTCCCCTGCCGCCAGGCAGTGTGTCACCGGAAGCGGTCAAGGCGGCGGCGGCCAAAGGCATGGCCTCGAGTTTGATGTATCGCAAGCTCAGCGCCGAACTCTCGTTGCGCGTGCGCAATTTCAACAGTGAGAAACTCAAAGTGAACGACAAGCGGGGCAACCCGGTCGAGATCGCCGCCGTCGTGGTCTGGCGCGTGGCCGACACCGCCAAGGCGGCGTTTGATGTGGATGACTTTGAAAGTTACGTACATATCCAGAGCGAGGCGGCCATTCGCCACATCGCCAGCCTGTACGCGTATGATCGCGGCGAGGAACATGAACTGACCCTGCGCGAGAGCGCCGACGAAGTCGCCGGGGCGTTGCGGAAGGAGTTGCAGGAGCGGCTCGACCAGGCGGGCGTGGTCATTGAAGAAGCGCGGTTGACCCATTTGGCGTACGCGCCCGAGATCGCCCAAGCCATGCTCCGCCGCCAGCAAGCCGAGGCCGTGATTGCCGCCCGCCAGAAAATTGTCCACGGCGCGGTCAGCATGGTGGAAATGGCCCTGCGGGAATTATCGGAGAAAGGGGTGGTCCAGCTCGACGAGGAGCGCAAGGCTTCCATGGTGAGCAACCTGCTCGTGGTGCTGTGCGGCGAAACCGAGGCGACCCCCGTGATCAATACGGGAACGCTGTATCACTGAGGTATCATGGCCGGTGAACCCCGCAAACCGTTCTTGTTGCGCATCCCGCCCGATCTCTGGCAGGAGCTGGAGAAATGGGCGGGCCAGGAGTTGCGCAGCGTCAACGGTCAGATCGAATATCTGCTGCGCCAGGCCGTGGAAAAGCGCAAGCGCGCGCCAGCGGACGACCAACCGGGCGGGTGATGGGCCCGAGCGCCCACCGTTCACGCCGGTTTCGGCTTTCCGCGCCGCCTCCCCCTGTTACACTTGGCCACATGTACCGTACGCAGGATTTACATGTCAAAGAAATCGTTCCGCTGCTGTCGCCCCGCGCCTTGAAGGCGCTGGCGCCCACGCCCGAAGCGGTGAACGACTCCGTGGCGCAGGCACGCGAGCGGGTCATCCGCATTCTCCGGCGGGAAGACCCGCGGCTGCTGGTCGTCATCGGGCCCTGCTCGATCCACGATCAAGCCAGCGCCTTGGAATACGCCACCCGCTTGAGCGCGCTGCAACGCGAAGTGGCCGACCACCTGGAAATTGTCATGCGCGTCTATTTTGAAAAGCCGCGCACCACCATCGGGTGGAAGGGGCTGATCAATGATCCGCATCTGGACGGGTCGCAGGACATCGAAACGGGTCTCAAGATCGCGCGCAAGCTGCTGCTGGAAATCACCAGCCTCGGTTTGCCGGCGGCGACGGAATTTCTTGACCCCATCGTGCCCCAATATACCGCGGACCTGATCACCTGGGCGGCCATCGGCGCGCGCACCACCGAATCGCAGACGCACCGCGAGATGGCCAGCGGCTTGTCCATGCCCGTCGGCCTGAAGAACGCGACCGACGGCAGCCTGCAGGTGGCCATTGACGCGATGGGCGCCACCCGCCATCCGCACAGTTTTCTGGGCATCAACGAGGACGGCGTGACCAGCATCGTGCGCACCAACGGCAATCCGGACGTCCATGTGGTGCTACGCGGCGGGCGGGCGATGACGAACTACGACGCCGCCAGCATCCGGGCCGCGGAGGAAAAGCTGCGGGCCGAAAAACTGCCGCCGGTGCTGATGGTGGATTGCAGCCACGCGAATTCGGAAAAGAAATTCGCCAAGCAGGAGGAGGTCTGGCGCAGCGTCATCGAACAGCGGGCCGGCGGCACCCAGTCGCTCATTGGCCTGATGGTCGAGAGCCATTTGAACGAAGGCAACCAGCCGATCCCCAAATCGTTGAACGAGCTGCGCTACGGCGTGAGCATCACCGATTCATGCCTCGGCTGGGAAACCACGGAGCGGATGTTGCGGTGGGGGTACGAGGCGCTGAAAAAGGCTGCGTAAAATCTCAGTTTTATGAAGATCAACCCTGGTGACGTGGTCTTGCTGACGGGCGCGTCCGGCGGAATTGGGGTGCATTTTGTGCGGGCCTTGGCCAAGCTCAAGGCTCGGCTGGTGCTGGCGGCTTATCCCGGCAACTTACTCGCAGGGTTGCGGCTGGAAATCGAAAAAGGTGGCTGCGAATCAGTGGAAATGTCGTGCGATTTGCGCGAGCCAGAGCAACGAGCCAAGTTGGCGAAATTGGCGTTCGACCGATTCGGCCGGGTGGATGTCTTGATCAATAATGCGGGGGTGGAATTCAACTCCTATTATCATGAGCTGAGCGAGGCGCAGATTGGCGAGGTGCTGGCGGTCAATTTGACGGCGCCCATGATGTTGACGCGATTGCTACTGCCCGCCATGCTCGCGCGAAAGCGCGGGCATATCATTAATATCGCCTCGCTGGCCGGCAAATCGGGGCCGGCCTTTCAAGAGCCCTATGCCGCAACCAAAGCGGGTCTGATTGCGTTCACGGCTTCCTTGCGCTCGACCTATCGCGCGCAGGGGATCAGCGCTTCCGCGGTCGTGCCAGGCTTTGTCGAGGCGGGCATTTACGCCCGGCTCAAGGTCAAAGCCGGGGTGCCCGCTCCGCGTTTAGTGGGCGTTTCTCAACCGGAATCAGTGGTCGCAGCGGTCCTGCGCGCGATTGAAGGCGACCATCCGGAAATCATCGTCAATCCGACCCCCATTCGCCCCCTGCTGGCGTTTACCGCCCTGTTTCCCGGCGCGGGCGAATGGCTGACTGGCAAGATCGGAACCAACGACTTTTTCCGGCGGGCAGTGGAGGCGGGAAAAAAAGCCGCACCCTGAAGAGGGGGCTTGCCAAACTTGGCACCTTGGTGTTTCATCCACGCCAATCGGTATTTAACCCTATGATGACCGCACTCCGCTGCAAGCCAACCATTGTTCTGGGACTCGTCGCTTTCGGCGCCGCGGGCGCGCTCTCCGCCGCTGGTTTCCGGCTGCCCGACCAAGATGCGTTTGCCACCGCCCGAGGCGAAGCCTTTGTGGCCACGGCCGACAATGCTTCCGCCATCTATTACAACCCCGCCGGCCTCACCCAACTGGAGGATAACAATGTGCGTCTGGGGGTGTATGGCATCGATCTGGAGCCCAGCTATCAGCGGCCGGGCAGCTCCTCAACTTATTACAACGAGAACACGCTCCATGCCGTCCCTCAATTATTTTATGCCTATAGCTTGAAAGATTACCCGCTCAGCCTGGGCCTGGGAATCTACTCGCCCTACGGCCTGAGCGAAAAGTGGCCGCAAGACAGCGGCCTGCGTACCGTCGGCACCGAAGGGTCATTGGCTTATGATACTATTAACCCGGTGGTGGCCGTCAAACTGCCGTGGAATTTTTCCCTGGCCGCCGGCTTGATGGTGAATTATTCCAGCATTGATTTGCAGCAAGGTTTGACGCCCGTGCCCAATAATGACCTGTTCGAATTCAAAGGCGATGCGTGGGCGGTGGGCTACAATTTGGGCCTGCGCTGGCAGCCGCTGCAACAGCTCGCCTTCGGCGTCACTTTTCGCAGTTCCTCCGAGATGGATTATAGCGGCCATACCGACGCCGAAAGCAGCGGGGGCCCGCTGCCGGTGGTGCCGTCCACCTATAGCTCCGCCAACGTCAACTACCGGTTTCCCCTGGAATTGGCCACCGGCGTGTCTTTCCGCCCGACCGAAAAATGGAATTTGGAATTCGACGCCGAATACACCCATTGGAGTTCACTGGGCAATTTGACCATTCATCAAGCCACGCCCAGCCCGCTGGTGCCGCTGGGCAACATCCCGCTGATCCTTGATTTGCAATCGAGCTGGTATTTTGAATGGGGTGTGACCCGCTATTTTGACAACGGCTGGCACGTCAGCGCCGGCTATATCTTCAATGAGAATTCGATGTCGGATGCACATTATGTGCCCCTCATGACGGACGAGGACCGCCATTTTTTCAGCCTCGGCGTTGGCTATACGGGCAAACACTTGAGTTGCGATCTCGCTTACCAGTTGGGCTATGGTCCGGATCGCACAGTGGTGGGCAGTGCCGCCCCGTTGGGTTACCCGGCCAACTACCATCCGGCGGATGGGACCTACTCGTTTCTCAGCAATGCGCTGATGCTTACCGTGGGGTGGCACTTTTGATGCAATCGGCAGGCTTCCTCGATCTCCATGGGGTGAAGCAGCCAGCGGCCCAGTCCAGCCAACCTGCCAACCGAAAGTCTTTGTATTGGCCTGAGAATTGCTTTATTCATTCGGCATGAGCATTACCTTGAATGGCAATGGCAACGGCAACGGCAGCCACTCTTCCGTGTCGCCACCAAAACCATCCCCACCGGTGAGCAAGGAAGCCCATGTGTCGTTCAAGAACTCTGACGGTGTCGCTATGCATGGGTTGGTGACCGGGATGTCGCGACACTCAGCAATATTCGAGATATACAGTCCTGAAAATTTGTTGAGCAACTCGGAATCGCTCGCAGATTTCAGCCTTAATTTACGCGGCAAATCCGCATACTGCGGCCGGGCGGTGATTGCATCGCAGGTACGCACCGGGAGCAAAACAGTGTGCGAGGTAACGTTGGATGAGCTGCGGTGGCGGACCACCGAACTTGGACTGCCAACCGGCCAAAATGGGCAAATGGCAAGTCAATTCAAGGATTTTCTCAACCAATGGCAGCAGGTTTATAACATCTCGTCGGACTTCAAACTTGCCGTGGCTGACTTGCAAACCTTCTTTCGTGACTTGCAATCGTGGCTCAATCAAATGGAGCTGCAATTTAAGCTTGCCAAAACCAACACCCATAATGAGGTGGAAATCCTCCGCCAATTGGCCACGGTGACCATCCCGGCCATCAATGCCCTATTCGAAAGATTTGAGGTGGCAGCCCTGAGAATCGCCCCCGAGCAGCGAGCCGCACACGCGAGTTACATGCGCCAACATTTGCACCCCTTTATTCTGTGCGCGCCGTTCGCCCATCGGACTTTTTCAAAACCCCGCGGATACGCCGGGGATTATGAGATGGTGAATATGATCATCAGAAATGGGCTGGAGGGCGAATCCTTGTTTGCAAAAGTTCTCCATTGTTGGTTTGTCAGCCAGCCGCCGGCCGCAGCCCATCGAAATCGCATCCGCTATCTTGCAGGAAACATTGAGCGCGAAAGTTGCCGACTCTTGCGCTCGGGCCGGCCGACGCGCATCTTTAATTTCGCTTGTGGTCCGGCGGCCGAGCTCCAAGAGTTCTTTCAAACCCGCTCCTTTCGTTCGCCGCTTCATTTTACACTCGCGGATTTCGATGATGAAACTCTTGATTTTGTCCGGCGGACGTTGCATCTGGGGTCATCTGGGGCCAGAGCCATTCTGAATTATAAAAGAATGTCCGTATTTCAATTGATCAAGGAACATCGCCGGTTGATTCAATCCGACGCGAGCAAGTTCGACCTCGTTTATTGCGCTGGCCTTTTTGACTATCTTCCGGACAACACCTGCAGGGATTTAATGGACATTTTTTTTGACATGGTGGCTCCGGGCGGACTTTTGATCGCCACGAACGTCGAGCCATCGAATCCGCTAAAATGCGGAATGGAATATTTACTGGACTGGCATCTGATTTATCGAAAAGAGAAAGACCTGCGGCAAATCTGTCCCCAGACCGCGGACATCCGCGAAGCTTGTGTACGCACGGATGCCACCGGCGTCAACTTGTTTCTGGAAGTGCGGAAGCCGGACCCCGGATGACAAATGCCGCCCCCCGACAGTCATTTTATTGAAAAGCTGACCTCCCACGAGAGGCAGGAGAGAATTCACACCAACAAGGTTGCCTCCCTACTGGTTGCCTTCCTGATGCCTGTCGGGGTCGTGCTTGATTATTTTGTTTATCCAGACTTTTTGTTCCCTTTCTTGGCCCTCCGGTTTCTTTGCTCTTTGCTGGCTTGTGGCATTTGGTTTTTACTTAGCACCTCCTATGGGCTAAAGAATTATCGTTTGATCGGCATCCCCATCGCGCTATTGCCGGCCATTTTCATCTCCATTATGATCTACATGACAAATGTCCATGTGCCTATTGGATCGGAATCGCACCAGTATGAAGGACTCAATTTATACTACGCGGGGCTCAATTTGATCGTGCTGGCCATTAGCGTGGTTGTGAGATGGAATGTCACCGAAACGATTGTTGCCGTTGCCTGTGTTTTGCTGATGTACCTGGTGGTTTGCCTGTTGGAGGGCTCGCGCGAGAAACTTCCAATCATCGCCAACAATTACTATTTTTTGATCCTCACGGGCATAATTGTCGTAGTTGGAAACCATTTTTTCACGCAACTTCGGCTCCGGGAATTTGCCGCCAGGTATGAATTGGACTTGAGCCGCCGCGAGCTCGAAGCGACCAATAACAAGCTTTCCAATCAGAATCTGGCCTTGGAAAAAGCCAACCGCGAAATCAAGGAAACCCAGATGCAGCTCGTCCAGTCGGAAAAAATGTCGTCGCTGGGCCGTTTCAGCGCCGGCCTCATGCATGACATTCTCAACCCGCTGAACTATGCGCGCACCGGCCTGTTCGTGCTGCGCAAAAAAAACCGCAAGCTGCCCCTGGAGACCCAGGTTGAAGCCGACGCCGTGGTCAAGGACATTGAAGACGGGCTGCGGCGCGTGGACGAAATCGTTTCGGACCTGCGCACCTTCACCCATCCCGGCGCGCAGCCGTCGGAGGAGGTGGATCTCGCCGAACTGTTTAAAGTATCCCTCCGGCTCGTGGCCAACACCCTGAACGAGAAACATATCGCGCTCAAATTGGAGCTGGAGCCGGGCCAGACAGCCTGGGTGGGCCGCAACCATTTCATCACCGTATTGGTCAACCTGCTGGAAAACTCCATTGACGCCCTGGGCGAAAAGGCGTTCGCGGGCGAGGATGGGCCCCGGATTGACATCCAGGGCCGGCGCGAAGGGGACCGCTCCCGGCTGGTGTTTCGCGACAATGGGCCGGGCATCGCCCCGCAAATTCTGACGAAAGTATTTGACCCGTTCTTCACCACCAAGGAAATTGGCAAGGGCACCGGGCTGGGCCTGAGCATTTGCTTCGGCATCGTGCGTGGCTATGGCGGCACGATCACCGCCGCAAGCGAACTGGGCCAGTTTTGCGAGTTCACCCTGGACCTGCCGGCCACCGCCGAGGCGGCAGCCAAAACCGTACCGGATAATGCCAAACCAATACGACTATAAGAAATTTGCCGTCCTGTATGTGGACGACGAGGAAAAGTCGCTCGTGGCCTTCACGCGCGCCTTTGAGGACGATTTCAAAATCTTCACCGCCAGCAGTGCCGCCGCGGGCTATCAACTGGCCCAACAACATGCCGCGGAAATTGGCGTGCTCCTGACCGATCAGCGCATGCCCGGCGAAAAAGGCGTCTGGCTGCTGGAGCGGGTCCGCCAGCTCCGCCCCCAGATCGTGCGCATCCTGGTCACGGCCTATACGGACATGGACGCGGCCATTGCTGCCGTCAATAGCGGCGCCATTTCGAAATACGTGTCCAAGCCCTGGGATCCCGTGCAACTGGAGCTCACCCTCAAGCAGTCCCTGGAATTCTTCCTGGTGCAGGACGAGCGCGACCAGCTGCTCCATGAAAAAATGTCCGTCCTCCGCAACCTGATGATTGCCGACCGCATCGTCAGTCTCGGCCTGCTCGCCGCCGGCCTGAGCCACCACATCCGCAATTCCATGGTTGCCGTCAAAACCTTTTTGGAATTGGCGCCCTTGAAATTGGCCGAGGAAATCGGCAGTGACCGGAGCCTGCGCGACCCGGATTTCTGGCGCGAATACCACCAAAACGTGCAAGGCCAGATCGAGAAGATCAACCATCTGCTGGGCGATTTGCGGGCGGCCTCAGAACACCAATCCAGCCAGCCGTTCGCCACGGAAATCCAACTGAAATCCTCCGTGGGCCGGGTAGTGGCTCAGCTGCAACCCGCCTTGGACGCCCGTCGGATCGAGGTGGACAACCAGATTCCCGACACCTTGCCCGCCCTGCAGGTGGATCAGCCCAAGTTTGACCGGCTATTCGAGCTGCTCCTCCGCGATGAACTCGCCATGCTCCCGGCCGGCAGCCGCATCACGCTGGCCGCTGAATTACGCGACCAGATGGTGGCCGTGTCGCTGACCGACAACGGTCCGGCGCTGCCCCAGGAAGCCTTGCGCGTGGTGCTGGACCCCTTCGTGATCACCCGTGGCACCCCGTCCGAATACGGCATCAATTTGATGGCCTGCTTCTTCATCGTGCATCATCACGGCGGCTGCATCGAAGCGCAAAATCTGCCCGCCGGCGGTAACCGGTTCACCCTCCACCTGCCGTTGCACCCGGAACGCGTGCCCGTCGCTACCGGCGAAACGGAGTTCCTCAAGAAGGTGATGCTGAATGAAAACTTGTGGCAAAAACTCCTGTCCGCCGGTTGACGAGGCGAGGCCGCGACTCAGAGGGCAATTGACGCTGCCCTAATTTGTGCTAGGCTGTTTCCCCTTTATTATGAACCGCAATCCGCACGTCGCAGTCGTCGGCGCCACTGGCGCCGTCGGCATCGAAATGATCAAGACGCTGGAAAAGAGAAATTTTCCGGTGGGCCGACTCACTCTGCTGGCCTCCGCCCGCTCAGTGGGCAAGCCGCTCCCGTTCCGGGGCCAGAATGTCACCGTGACCGAACTGACGAAAGCGTCGTTTGCGGGCATTGACATCGCGCTGTTCAGCGCCGGCGGCAGCATTTCGAAGGAATTCGCGCCGCTGGCCGCCCAAGCCGGTTGTGTGGTGGTGGATAATTCCAGCGCGTTCCGCCAGCACGATACGGTCCCGCTCGTGGTGCCCGAGATCAACGCCGCCGATGTCAAGTGGCATCAGGGCATCATCGCCAACCCCAATTGCACCACCGCCATCACCCTCATGGCGCTCTATCCGTTGCACCAAGCCTTTGGGGTGAAACGCATTTTCGCCTCATCCTATCAGGCCGTTTCCGGCACCGGCGCCAAAGCCATTGAGGAATTGAAGCGGCAGGTGGGGGAAATCGTGGCGGGCCAGCCCGTCACCACGGAGGTTTATCCGCATCAAATCGCCTTCAATGTGCTGCCGCACGTGGATGCGTTTCTGCCGAGCGGCTATACCAAAGAGGAGATGAAGATGGAAAATGAGGGCCGCAAAATCATGCACCATCCGCACTTTCGCGCCAGCGTGACCTGCGTGCGCGTGCCAGTTTATCGCTCCCATTCGGTGGCCGTGAGCGCCGAGTTTGACTTGCCGGTGACGGTGGAGGCCGCGCGCGCCATTTTGCGGCAAGCCCCTGGCCTCGACCTCGTGGACGAGCCGGAGAACAAAAAATATCCCATGCCCCTGTTCACGTCTGAGAAATACAACTGCGAAGTCGGCCGCATCCGCCAGGATTGCGCGCTGGATAACGGCCTGTGTTTCTGGGTCTGCGGCGACCAGTTGCTGAAAGGCGCTGCGCTCAACGCGGTGCAGATTGCGGAAGAGTTGCTAAAATAATCCCAGGCCCGTAGCGGCAAGGCATCCTTGCCGGCCGGAGAGCCGGGCTTTCCGCCGAAGCGGCGCGCCAAAGCGCCGCTTCGGTGCGACGGCGGCCCAGCCCGGCGGAAAAAAACCTCAGGCAAGACCAAGCCGCTTGGAATAGCTCGTCCGCCCCTTAAGAAGCCACGCTAGTTCCGGGTGGCAGGGATGCCACCCTCCACGTCAGGCAAGGATGCCTGACGCTACGCAGCGGCGGTAGCCCAGCCCGGGGGAAAAAACCTCAGGCAAGACCAAGCCGCTTGGAATGGCTCGTCCGCCCCTTAAAAAGCCACGCCGGTTCCGGGTGGCAGGGATGCCGCCCTCCACGTCAGGCAAGGATGCCTGACGCTACGCAGCGGCGGCGGCCCAGCCCGGCGGAAAGAACCGAACGCACGACCAACCTGAAATGGCCACGCAGGTTCCGGGCGGCAGGGATGCCGCCCGCCACGTCAGCCCCGAATGGATTCGGGGCTGAGGCCACGCAGATAATTGTTTGCTCGCAACTCTGGGCGGATTTGCGTTTTAATCTGGTGGTGCAAGATATGAACATTCCCGCTGCCAGACCGGGCTGGCTGCAAATCGTGCTCATCGGGCGGCGGCCGGCGGCCACCTTGGTGCGCATTGTGGTGCTGGTGGCCCTCTGCCTGGTCACCTTCAAGTTTGTCTTGTTGCCCATCCGCGTCGAGGGCATTTCCATGGAGCCGACGTATCACGACCGCCGGGTTGATTGCATCAACCGACTGGCTTACTGGCGGTACGAACCGCAGCGCGGCGACGTGGTGGCGATCCGGTTTTCGGATCCAGGGAGATTTTCCACACCGCGCGCCATGCTGTTGAAGCGCATCATCGGGCTGCCGGGGGAAAGCGTTGCCTTTCATGACGGCCACGCCTACATCAACGGCCAGTTGCTGGACGAACCGTACCTCAAGTTCTCCTGCGACTGGGAACATGAACCCATCCAGTGCGGGCCCGACCAGTATTATTTCGTGGGCGACAACCGTTCCATGCCCTTTGATTTGCACATGCAAGGCCGCGCCGAACGCGGGCGCATCATTGGGAAAGTGCTGCGATGAAGATCGCCGCGCGCCTGGTCCTGTTGGCAGCGCTGGGGGGGGCTGGCATTCTGGCTCTGGACGGTCTTTTTTCCCAATCCGGAAAAGGTGGTGCTGGGAAAAATCGCCAAGCTGGCCGCCACTGCCACGATCGGCCCCGGCGACGGGGCCATCACGCGCGCGACCAAGGTCAGCACTCTCATCGGCCTTTTTTCGACCGACGCGGTCATCAGCTATGACATCGCCGGCCTCGGTGCGCGCTCCCTGAACGGCCGCGACGAAATCCGGGAGAGCGCGGCGGGCGGATTTGCCAGCGTGAAATCGCTGTCGGTGCGGTTCCAGGACGCCACGGCGCAGGTGGGCGCAGACCAGCAAAGCGCGGTGGTGAGCTGCACCGTGCGCGTGAGCGCCGGCGACAGCCAGGATTTTGGGATTCAGGAACTCCGGGTGCAATTCCAGAAAAGGGACGGAGATTGGCGGATCACGCGCGTGGAAACGGTGAAGACGTTGCAATGATCACTTGGCCAGCCATACCAGTCGCAAGCCCTCCAGCGTCAAATCCGGTGCGACAGCGGTGATTTCCGGCAGTCGGGCGGCAATCAATTTCGCGTAGCCGCCGGTGGCGACCACGGGCAGCCGGGGGGCGCGGAGTTCGCGTTTTAATTCGCCGATGAGCTCCCGCACCAAGCCGCGATAGCCATGCACCGCGCCGATGAGCATGGCCTGCTCCGTGCTCTTGCCAATGGCTGTTTGGATGTCGCGGATTTCAATCTTCGGCAGCAGGGCGGTCTTTTCATGGAGATAATCCGTCATGACCGCCAAGCCCGGCGCAATGATGCCGCCAACATAATTGCCGCGCGCGTCCACCACGTCGAACGTGACCGCCGTGCCAAAATCCACCACCACCACCGGGGCGCCAAACCGCCGGCGCGCGGCCACCGCGTTGGCCAGCCGGTCCGGGCCGATGGATTTCGGCTTGGGATAATCAACGCCCACGCCGCGAATCGTGGTGGCTTCGAGTTCGAGCGCCTCGATCTGCCAGGCCCCCCGGACAAATTTCTTCACGTGCGGCGTCACGTCGGGCACCACGCTGCACAGGGCCGCGCCCTCGATTTTGACCTTGCCCACGAGCTGTTTCACGCGCCCCGGCGCGCCGCCCGCCTGCCAGGCAAAGGTGGGAATGTCCGCCTGTTTCAACACGCGCCGCCCGTCCGCCAGGCCGAGGTGCGTGTGCGTGTTGCCAATGTCCAGTAACAGTATCATTTCTCCAAGGTCACGTCTCCCCCGATGACGCGTTCCAGGTGCCCGTGTTCGGTGCGAATGAGCAGGGCGCCGTCTTCATCCAGCGACTCAGCTCGGCCGCGAAATTGGCGGTCGCCCACATGGACCTTCACATTTCTGCCGATGGTCACACAGGCAGCCTCCCATTCATCCGCAATTTGCGAAAAATGCCCGGCGCACATCCGCGCGTAATCCCCATCCAATTCGCGCAGGATTTCCACGGCTAGCTCCGCGCGGGAAACTTCCGCGCCGCCGGCCAGCTTCAGCGAGGTCGCCAGTTTGCCCAGTTCGGGCGGGAATTCGGCCGCGTCCTGGTTGACATTCACCCCGATGCCGATGATGACGTGTCGCACGCGGTCCACCTCCGCGCTTAGTTCCGTAAGGATGCCAGCGGTCTTCCTGCCGCCCAACAGCAAATCGTTCGGCCACTTGATTTCCGCCGCCAAACCCGTGACCGTTCGGATCGCGCGGCGCAGGGCGGTGGCGGAGATGACCGTCAATTGCGTGGCTTCCTGCGGCCGTAAATCGGGTCGCAGCAGCACGGAAAACCAAAGCCCTTTGCGCGTGGGCGACATCCAGGCGCGCCCCAGCCGCCCGCGGCCTTTGGTTTGCGCTTCGGCAAACACCACCACGCCTTCGCGCACGCCGTCGCGCGCGAGCTTTTCCGCCACGTCGTTGGTGGAGGTGGTCCGTTCGAAAACCTGGATGTCGCAGCCGACGATCTGCGTCGGGCCAAGGCGGGAAAGCAAATCGTCGGCCAGCAACGCGTCGGGTTCGGCCACCAAGCGGTAGCCAAAATGCGGACCGGCTTCGATCGTAAAACCGACGCGGCGCAGTTCTTCGATGCGGGCCCACACGGCGGCGCGGCTGATGGCCAATTGCTCCGCGAGCTGCGCGCCCGAAACCCCGTCCGAATGGGCGCGCAAGGCCGAAAGAATCTTGGCATCTGTGGTCATAGGCTCTTCACCACAGAGGAACCCAGATGGACGCAGATGCCGCGCCAACAGCCAGCGAGATCAAACCCCGCCAGACCACAAGTCCGGTCGTTCGAAATCCCGTAGCTGTATTTATCTGTGTTCATCTGTGTTAAAGTTGATAAAACCCGCATAAATAAAGGGTTTCTTGAACCGTTGGACGGCCACTGTCAGTGGAACTGCCAGCCCGGCAGCCGATGGCAAAACCATTCGCTACTATCCGGCAGGACTCCGCTGAAACTCGCCTGCTACACCTTAACGTGTGGCACCTGTTCTGTTGCATGATACAGCCACAGAGACATGAAAGCGAAATATACATTGTTCCGGCGCAACGGGGTTTATTATTCCCAGGACAGCGCCACTGGCCAGCAAAAAAGTCTGCGCACCCGCGAGGAAGCCGAGGCGCAGAAGCTGGTGAATGCCCGCAACGAGGCCCACCAGCAGCCGGCGCTAAACCTGCACTTGGCCCGCGCCTATCTCGCCGCCAGTGATCCGGCCTTTGTGGAACGTACCTGGCAGACCGTCATGGACCAGTTGCAGGCACGCGGCAAGGCGAGCAGCCGCGAGCGCTACGAGGATGTTTTCAAGTCGCCCGCCTTCGACCCCCTGCGGCACAAGCGGCTGATGGAAACCACCGCCGATGATTTCCTTGCCATGTTCAAAACCGGCAAGGTCTCCATCCTCAATTTCCTGAAACGCTTGCACAATTTCGCCCTCAATCTGGGCTGGATTGCCCTCCCCATTATCGCCCCGTATCTCTGGCCCAAGTACGAGCCCAAGGACCGCCGCGGCATCACCTCGGACGAGCACCAAACCGTCTTGGCCGCAGAGAAACACGCGGAATGGAAGCTGTTCTTGGAACTCCTCTGGGAAACCGGCGCGGCGCAGAGCGACGCGGCGAACTTCAAAGCCGAGGACATTGACCGGCAGACTCGGACCATCTCCTATTTCCGGCAGAAAACCGGCTCCCTGGCCCAGTTCACCATCAGCAAAACGCTGGAAAGGGTGTTGCAGCAGTTGCCCACGACCGGCCCCCTTTTCCCAAAGTTGTCAACGCTGTCGGAAAGCGACCGGGCGAGCCGCTTCCGGCGCCGTTGCCACAAGGCGGGCGTGTCGGGCGTGACGCTGCATTGTTACCGTTACGCTTGGGCCGAACGCGCCAAACGGGTCGGGATGCCCGAACGGTTCGCGCAGGCGGCACTGGGCCACAACAGCAAGTCCATTCACCGCGCCTATGCCAAGAAAGCCGTCATCATTGCGCCCTCGCTGGAGGATTACGAGATAAAGGCAGCCGCCCCGCTGGTCCCGCTGGCGGCCTGAAAGCAGAAAGGCGGTGGAGCTGCAAGGGCTCAACCGCCTTTTTACCAGCTCGCCTGGTCGCGTTGAGCCCGCTTGTCAACGCTCTCACCGACGAGGTCCATCCCACGCGCGCTACGCGGAAACTTCAGCGACCGGCTTGCCCCCTTTCCCCTCAAGCCGGCCGCTTCACTTTCACGCGATTTTGCTCGCCCCCTTCGCCCTCTCGCAAAAAACGGTTCTGACCACACCGTTGTTGCCGCACACGCTTCATGCGGACGCGCTAGTGACGGTAACGCGCGCCAGCGTCTTCGCTTTCAGGGAACATGTTTTCGTTGGACCGGTTCAATCGTGACGTTGCGGTTTTCGAGGTCGGTCTGGTAGTAGCGTTCAACCCCGTCCGCGATGAATCCGAGCTCGCGCAAGCCGTTCAAGTATGTGCACTCGTGGCTCGCGTCGCTACACCCAACAGGCTGGCATCGCGGTTCCCCTTCGATGGTCAGAATGTATTGCCGCCTGAAGGCTGCCTTCGATGCTGGCTGCGTGGAGTTTGGGTCAGCCGTTTTCCTGTTAATTCTTTTTGTTTTCATACGCTGGTTTTGTCGGAATTAACCGGCCAGAGGGGAGGCTAATTCCAGTTCCACCGGACCCCCGTTCGGAGCCTTCTTGCGGGCGTTCTTGGCTTGCCAGTGCTGATTGATCGTGCCCGTAACGCGCACCAGCCAGTTGCGGTCCTTCATGTTTTCCAGGAGCTCCGCCGTGGCAAAAAATTTGACGGCGTTGGGCGCAGGGTTGGCCAGCGGTTTTAACAACCTGGCCGAGATCAGCGCCGGCAGGTCATGCAGCTGGCAATTCAGAACCCAGGCCGCCTGCTCCGCCGTCAGCCGGGCCGGCAATTGGCCCAGCAGCATCAAAAACCGGTGTTGATCGTCTCGCATAAAATTTCGTTCGCTTTCGCCCTGCGCTTCCGGCAGATGGCAATTCCATTTGGGCATAGGTTTTCTACAAGGAGCCTTTGCCGGCGGTCGGCGGGCGGGCGCTCCGCGCCCGCCCACCGATCCACCGGCCAAGGAATCCTTTCACTTTGACACGCGCCACAATAGCTTTGGCGTTTTATCGGCGGCATCCGTTGGCGGATTTTCGGCGACACGTTTTTTATGCAACCCCAGGGAACAAGCCCCCGTAAACGAGCCACATCATGTCACCATGCCCACAACCACCGAGGCTGTCTCATCGCAAAGACGACTCACAGCGGAGGACGTGCAGACCGTCAGAACCGCCGCTTTTGTCACCAGCCCGTTTTATCATGTGTCCCGGCAGCAGCGTCTGTCTCCACTCGCATCTATACCCGCTATCAGGCGGATAACCGATGCAGACAGCGTCACCGTGTTCGCAAAGCTGTATTTGTTCAGCTCGTATGCGTTGGCCCCAAGGCACTTCACAACGTATTCCGCTCCTGCAAGTGAACGGTCATATTGACGAACATCTACCCGCGCCCCACCAGTCTGAATCTTCCACAGCCATTCCGCCTGGTGTTGCAGCGTGTGATAGTTGCGATTAGTAGTCCCACCCACCAGACAGTGGAAGTGGAAACGCCCGTTCTTTTCGCCCTCTTCACCTCGCAGTGCAATGAGAAGACGATTGTAGGGAACACCACAGACTTTGGCCAATTCCTGCAACCAGCGAAACGCTAGACCATACGCAATTCGAGGTTTTGGGACATTGCCCGCGAAGGTCGGAGTTGCAAAAACATCCCACTGGATTCGCGCCAGTGAAATACCAAAGTCCGTGGCGAGCTCGGATTTGCGGATCGGCTCCCGCCAGTCTCTGTCTATCCGAGGATTTTTCGCCATAATTTTACTTCTTGATGGCTTCCGGAATGATGCTCCCGATGATGGTGGCTTTGCCACCCTTGTCCGCGTGCCGGATCTTGGCCACGCCCACCGTGATGGTTTTGCCAGTGCCGTTCACGTAGTACCCTTCCCGCTCTTCCGGCTTGGTCCGGTAAAAGAGCATCTCCTCCATCCGGTGCTCCGGGGGATTGCTCACATCAATGCACAGCAGGTCAAAGGATTCGCCCGCCGCCATGCCATTCTTCGCCGGCCACGTGTTGTGGACGGTCTTGAACACTTCCAGTTTGACTACCATGTGTTTGCCTTTCAATTCTGCCGCGTTGGTTGAATTCACCGCAACAGCGACGGGCAGCACGCCGAGCGGAAAGCGCTTGGATCACAAACGAACGTCGGTGTTGAATGCACCAAGCTGACGAGGGAAAGATAACCTGCCCACGAATGATTAATACCCCCAATGAAGCCCCAAAGAACTGTCGGAATTACTTTTTCCCAGGCGGGCGGCCGCGACCACGAATTCTAAAGCCAATCTTTTCGGCAACCCGCTTTTCAAATGCCTTGAACGAGCCAATTTGCCTTTCACCAACAGCCTTACAAAGATGATCGTAAACTTCCCGCAGACTCTTGCACTTCACCCAGGCACGCCAGAAAAATGCGAGCACGTAAAACGTCCGCGTATGCCGCTCGAAAACATTCGCAGAAATCAATTCATCCGGCGACAAATTCAGACCCCGCAACAGTCCCTTTTGAAATTTTACCGAGTCATCATGGGACGAAGCCAACGCCGCCTTCATTACAACGGGAATGTGTTCTTGGACTGCCTCGACCCTGGCATTTATATCGCGCACCAGCATTTTTGCTCTGGCCGTTCGTTCTGGAGACTGGGGCAGCGAGTCCACAAACTTTTGAAAACGATCATGCTCTGCCTGCACTTCAGCCCCCATGACAATCTCCCCGGCATATAATCTGCCAAATGCTTCCAGCCGGCCCATCAATTCGCCGGCCAATTCCAAATCCCATGCGCCGTCAGTCGGCAATCGATTGCCGGGTAGGAGCACTTTCACCACCTCAACCCATGCCTTTTCAACCCACACTGGAGCCGAATCCAATTCCAATGGATCTGAATCCACCCTGTCAGAGGCATCGCCCCAAGCCTTCAGCACCGCCTTGATACTGCGAGGCTTCGCCGCAGTCAGCTTCAGTTTAGGTGCTTTGGATGTCTCGGTTTTACCGGGTCGCTGTGACATAGTTCCCTTGAACACCGTTGAAGCAGGTTCGTTGCACCCCCGAAAACAGGTTCTTGAACGCTACCCTTGACGGGATTTGAGTTCTTATTCTTCAAGGCCATTTTCTTGACCGAAGCCCGCCGCAGCTTAACGATTCACGAGCCGAGCCGGGCCGGACTTGTGGCTCGCGTCAACCTGCATCATCTCGATGAATTCAGGTTTCCGTCCGGCGATTGCTCCGGCGAGCGGGTTAGGCCGACGGTTTATCATGCGAACCTCCCATAATTTGTAGTAGATGAAGATCAGACTTCGCCTGGCCGGAAATAACCAAAAAGAGCAAAGCCGCCAAGCCGGGGCCGACTGCATTCAAGCTATGGTCAAATGACATAGCCAGTGCCAAAAAGAAGAAAAAGTATCCGGCTCGCTCTCCGCTTTTAATCAATCGGGTGAGGCTGTCAATTTTGACCCGCCGACGCACTGGGTCTGCGGCTACGTCGGCGAAGTCGTCCTTCTGTGGGTGGAATAGTTTCATAAAATGTAGTCGGCCTAGACCGTGACCCGAGCACCGCCGGGCATGTGATGTGAACCGCGAGAGCGGACGGACCGGTGTGGTCGGCGGGTGCTCCGGGGAATGGTTAGGCCGAAGGGGTCTCATCTCATTCCTAAAAAGTTTCTGAGGCGGAGGTTTCCACGGACGACGCTCCAAATTCCTGGCAGCTCATCAAGAGAAAAGGCTCGGAGAAACCTGCCCATGGCGCGAAAAAACGAAGAGCCTTGGCCTGTAGTGCGAAACCGGAGCCGGTGACTGACAGCACCATCAATGAGTGGCAACTCATCTGTGACAAGCACGGGCGAGCCTGCTGTCCAGCGGATAAGCAACCCGATGAGGAATAACGGTTGCAAGAAGACCACCAGAAACAAGCAGGCCACGACGCGCGCAGGCAGCGATAAACAAAATCGTCCGAAAGGTTTCATGCGTGGAAGTTGGCCTAACGCCCGTGAAGTGAGCCGACGCCGACTCGCGGCGTTGACCGCGCAGCGGAACTCATCACCTTGACGGCATATGGCTCCAGAAAATTGTTAGCCATCATCTCAGCCTCCGATCTTTTCGCCACCGACAAAACTCGTCGATAATGCACCACAACCAAACCACGGCAAGTAAAAGCATAAACCACAGCGATGGAGTCTTGTGGGCGAAAGCAACTCCATCATGTAAATCCCAAATAAAAAGTACACTCGCAACGACAACCCAAATGGCGAACGTGGCAAAGCTCCGCCCGCTCGATTGTCGCCGAGAGGAAAAATGAGCCGCAAGCATACTCATGCCCACGCCTAAACACATGAGCCAGGAAATGCCGAATGACATGAGGACGACGCCCAATGTTAGCAAGGTTGAAAACACGACCAATCTTTTGCTGGAATGTTCCATGGTAAAATGA